>OBRR01000032.1_pt1 | contig 40483 bp, 56 predicted proteins | sample 1494901 | NCBI WGS metagenome assembly OBRR01 (sample SAMEA3360689, study PRJEB22359) | human gut metagenome | biome: ENVO:urban biome; feature: ENVO:human-associated habitat; material: ENVO:feces | place: Bangladesh | collected 2011
ACGCGGTCAGCAGCGTATTCACGACAGTGTGGACGGCAATCAGCACGACAGTGTCAAATGTTGTGAACAGCATCAAGAACACGATCACGAATGTATTCAATGCGGTCAAGACGACAATCAGCAACATATTCAACAATGTGAAGTCAACAGCGACATCAATCTGGAACAGCATCAGCAGCACGATCAGCAATGTTGTGAACAGCATCAAGAACACAGTCAGCAACGTGTTCAACACATTAAAATCAACAGTCAGCAACGTGTTCAACAGCATAAAATCAACAGCAACATCGGTTTGGAATGCAATCAAGAACGCAATAACAACACCGATCAACGCTGCGAAAAACGCTGTACACAATGCGATTGAAGCGATCAAGTCGAAATTCAACTTCACATGGTCGCTGCCTAGACTGAAATTACCACATCCGAGGATCACGGGCAGCTTCAGTCTGAATCCACCTTCAGTGCCACATTTTTCGATTGATTGGTACAAGAATGGTGCGATTATGAATGATTCAATGATCTTCGGAATGAACGGAAACACGCTGCTTGCTGGTGGAGAACCAGAAACAGGCGGCGAAGCGATTCTTCCGCTGAAGCCATTCTATCAGGAATTAAACACAATGCTTGATGAAAAGCTGAAAAAGATTGAATCAGGAACAAACGTGAAAGTTGAAAACCACACATATATTGACGGCGAAGAAATTGCAAGCAAAACATACACGAAGGTGGATGAACAGCTTGTGGAAGATAAAAGGAAAGGAAGGTAAGGCAGTATGAAAGTTAATGGTATAGACGCAAGAAAATACAATGCGAAGCAGCTGACAGCCGAAGTGCTGCCGCCTTCGCTTGCTGTCGATTATGAGATCGTGACAGGCGCAATCCTTCCGACAGAATTTGAAACAGACATGGAACTGGGAAAACTGAAGCTGTGCATGTACTTCAGGGGCAAGGATAGAAACAGCCTGATCAGGAAGATGTCAGCATTTCTGGAAAACTTCACAAAGTCAAGCGTGCTGGAAGTGGATGGCTACAAAGGAAAGTTCAAGGCATACACAGCAAGCAGCGACTATTCAAAAATGAAAGTGAAAACCAGATACAAGCTGAACATCGTTCTTGAAGGCTATTTTTTTGATGATGAATTAAATCTGGAATATGACGGAATCACACAGACAACGATTGATCGACAAGGGACACGAAAAGCACCAGCAATCATTGAAGTCTATGCAAAGAAAGCGTTGAAGAATTACACAATCAGTGGGTTTGAAGACGACATCATCGTGGAACAGCTGGCAGCAGGACAGACGATCATCATTGACGGAGAAGAAGGACGCATCACGAACAATGGCGCGGACGCATTCGGAAGTGTTGACTTGTGGAAATTTCCAGCAATCACACAACAGCAAACAGCCTTGAAGTTTTCAAATGCAGATGCAGTCGTTCGGATCAGGTACAAGCCTATGTGGATATAAGGAGGAAGACGGATGCAAATTTTCAATGACAAAAAGCAGCGTGTCGGAATCCTGAAGGGCTTCAAAGACAGAAAGATTGTGAAGACGCTTGATTCAGGCGACAAGGAATTGACTTTCAAATATCCTTCGGACGGCAAGCAAGTTGACCTTCTGAAAGAAGAATACTACATCAGGACGAAAGAAGACGAATACGTCATCAGGAAAAGAAAGACAGGCACACAGTTCAACGAGTACACAGCACAGCTGAATGTCGAAGAACTTGAAAGCGCAGTCTTCCCATACGGCTTTGAAAGTAAGGAACAGACGATCAGGGCATGTCTTGAATTTGCTTTTGAAGGAACAGGCTGGAAGGTCGGCACATGCCAGATCACAAAGAAAAGAACAATCAACAAAGATGAAGAAACGAATGCATGGAAAGTCCTTCAGGACTGCTTGTCAACGTATCGTGTGGAATGCAAGATCAATAGTCTGACAAAGACGATCGACATATATGAACAGATTGGAGCAGACCGCGGACGATACTTCATCGAAGGACTGAATCTGAAGAAGCTGACAGTGACTTCAGACACATATGATTTTTACACACGGCTGATTCCGCTTGGTAAAGATGGAATCGGAATCGAATGGCTTGGCAAGCCGTATCTTGAAAATTATCAATACAGCAGCAAGATCAAGACATATGTGTGGAGCGATGAAAGATACACAAACACAACAAGCCTGATCGAAGATGGAATCGCAAAGCTGGAAGAAATGTCGAAGCCTTATGTCGCATACAAAGCAGATGTGATTGACCTTGCAAGGCAATCAAAGAAATACAGCAGCGTATTTGATTTTGACATCGGCGACACTGTCTGGATGATCAGCAAGTCGACGAAGACAAAAGAGAAGCAGCGAATTGTGAAGATGACGGAATACCCTGAAGCACCGCGAAGCAACACTGTTGAACTGTCGAATGCAACAAAGACATTTGCTGAAGTACAGCAGGAAGCAACAGATCAGGCGAAGTCAGAAGCAATCAAGATCGCTAACAGCAGCGCGAAGAAAGTTCTTGAAGATGGATATTACACGAAGACAGAGGTTGAAACGCACATAACCGCTTCAAAGGAAGAAATCGAACTGGGCGTGTCAAAGACCTATGAAACGAAGACCATTGTTGACCAGAAGATCAAGAGCGTGAACGATCTGACAGATGAAAAGCTGACGGAATACAGCACGACAGAACAGATGCAGGCTGCAATCAACTTGAAAGCAGACGCGATTGATCTTTCAATTTCAAAAAAATACGAAACTAAGACAACAGTTACAGAGAAGATCAAGAGTGCAAACCAGCTGGCGCAGGCGGCAGCAGATACAGCGGAAGAAAATGCAAACAGCGCAACCGATGAAAAGCTGAAAGAGTATTCAACCACAGAAGAAATGAATGCAGCGATCAAGTTAAAGGCAGACGGTATCACGACAGAGGTCAACAAGAAGGTCAACAATTCAGAGTTCGGCACAAAGATCACACAGAATGCGTACAATGTGCGCGTGGCTTGGAACGGCAACAGCAAATATATTCAGTTGGAATATGGACAGCTTGCAATTTACAACGGCGAAGTGTCAACATCGCAGAAAAGAGCTGTATTTGACGAACAAGGAAATCATTTTTACAGAGATGGATATTATGTCGGAAAGATAGGAACGAACCAGTGGTCAGGCAATAACACGCACAAAGGACTTGTGTTCGATCTGGACTATCAGGGAAAATACATGGCATTTGCACAGATGAAGTCACAAGGAGCAGGATCATACACAACAATGTTGTGCTTCAGCCGCGCAAACAGTATATACGATCAATACGGCATACATTTAGGCTGTGACTTCTATGGTCATTGGTTTGACATGTACAATGTTGACCTTCACGACATCAATGTAAATGGCTACGGCGTTGCCGATGGCAAAAGCATACCGATAGTGACAGAAATTCACGACAATGGAAATGGAACAATCGGATGGACAACATCATCAATCACTGTCCGAGGCGGAGCAATCACGGCAGTACCGAATGGGAGTGCGGATATATAATGAGCAAAGAAATCATAATTGAAGAAGATACAAAGACGGAAACAAAAGAAATGATCCTTGAACTGCCTGAAGGCGAAAGAGGGATCGCAGAGAAAGAGACAGACACAACACAACAGGAAATCAAAAACACGATGCTTGCGCAGATGGACTCAAAGCTGGACTTGATACTTGCATATCAGGAAGCTGCGCTTGAATAACAGGAGGATGACACATGAAACCGATTGAACAAAGAATCGCTTGCGCAAAAGGCGAGATCCTGAACGCAATGGCAACAATCAGCACAGAACACGATCTGTCAGCGACAGTCATGGAAGGCGTGCTGGCTGACATACTGTCTGAAGTGAAGTCGCAATCAAAGATGGAACTGCTGAACGCATACAACAAAGAAGTGAACGATGCACAGCAGGAAATCAAGCAGCTGAAGGAAGAACTTGAAAAAGCGAAGGCGGCAGCAAAGAAGACATTGAAGACCGAACCTGACACCGATCAGGAAGGAGGGGACGACAATGGCGATGCAGCTAATAACTGACATAACACTGGAATTGACAGGCGATGAACGATTGTATATGGCATCAGCGAAGCAGGGCGACAAGCGCACACGATTCATCAGGATCGCGCTGACGAATAATGGCAAGGTGTTCACGATCCCGACAGGGTACATCGTAATTGCAAACATCAAAAAGCCTGACAAACATTTCTGTTATAACGAATGCACAGTGACCGACAACAAAGTCATGGTTGAACTGACAAATCAGGCACTTGCGGCAGCAGGAACAGCACACTGCGACATTGAGATCAGGGACGCACAAAACGTGTATGTATTATCTTCACAGGCGTTCACGATTGAGATTGAAGAAACAAACAGGAATGACGCTGCGATTGAAAGCTGCAACGAGATCACAGCACTGGAAAAGAAAGTGCAGCAGTACATCGACAACATCGTTTCAACAAAGAATGACATCTTGTCAGTTGAAGCAGCGATGAAGGTCGCTGAAGCCGCCAGAGCATCAGCAGAGGTTGACAGGATCAACGCTGAAGCACGAAGAAAGAAAAGTGAACAGGACAGGGAAGTGGCTGAAACGGCAAGACAACAGCAGCTTCAGATCATGCAGGAAGCGACAGGAGCAGCGAACAGCGCAGCTTCTTCAGCGAACAAAGCAGCAGGCACGGCGAACACAGCAGCGGCACGCGCTGAAGCAACATACAAGTCACAGGAAGAATTGCAGAAGATGTATGAAAAGATGCTGGACATCAAAGGAGCAGTCGGAAGCACGATTGACGGCGGCACAGCGTTCAGTGTTGATCCAATGACTTGTGACGGCGGCACAGCATTCACAACAGAGGAATGCGAAGCAGATGCAGGCACAGTGTAGGAAGGAGGAAACACGATGGCAACATGGACAGTCAGACCGAAGAAGGACACAACAGCGAACTGGAAGGCTTCAGGGCGCATCCTTGAAGTGAATGAATGGGGCGTTGAAGAAACAACATCGGGTAAGTACATATTGAGGATCGGAAACGGAAAAGACAAGTTTCTTGATCTTCCAGCGGTCGTTGATACGCCGACACTTGAAACGATGTACAACACGATTCGGAACTTCAACAACAATATGCAGCAGGCGACATCAGCTGCGAACACAGCAGCACAGTCGGCACAGACGCAGGCAGCAGCCGCGAAAGCAGCCGCAGCAGCTTGTCAGGACATTGAAAAGGGAATCAATTCAATGTCGGACAAAGCAACAGGCAAGAAGTACACGATCGGCGTTGAAGCTGGGCTTGTGTTCTTAGAAGAAACAACATAACAGGAGGAAAAGAAAATGGCAAGGCTTTATGTAGCAGACAAAGAAACGCTTGACGCGGTAAAGGCTGACACGACTGGCATCTTGAAACAGCTTCAGGACGCAGATGGAAAATTCAGCAATATCAAGCGTTATGGAATCAAGATCAACAAAGCAGACAGCAATCCTGACACACGCATCACATATCTGTATGATGCAGCAGGCTTCACACCAGCAAAGATGAACTTCACAGACGGATCATTCGACTTCGGTTCATGGGGCGAAGTGTTCTTCGTTAAGCAGAACAGACCAGTTATGCTGAAGGCAGACAGAACAGTTGCGTATGAGTTAAACCACACAGACCATTCAAAGAAGCTGGACGGCACTGCATCCGATGTCGGAGACGCATCAACGACACTGAATGCGATGTCTGAATTTCCATTGATGTGGCTGTGTCAGTATGAAGTCGGAAACTATGAATATATCATCGTATCTGACACAAGAGTTGACAGCAACTACAACGCAGACGCATTCATGCGTGAAGATGGAACAATCGCAGATCATATGTATATGCCTATGTACGGCGGCAGCTATGACGGCGCGAAACTTCGCAGCTTGTCAGGAAAGAAGCTGGACTGCAACACGAACGCACAGACAGAGATCAACAGGGCAGCAGCGAACGGAACAGGCTGGACGATTATTTCATGGAGCAGAAGAAACCTGATCGAAAGTCTTCTGACATTGATCAGTAAGTCCGAAAACTTTCAGGCGAAGTTCGGTCAGGGCGTATGTAACACATATGTCAATGATTCATCAAAAGACTACGGAAAAGTTGTGACAGGAACACTGGACGCAAAAGGACAGTTCTTCGGCTACAATGACGGAACGCACGAAGTGAAGGTGTTCTATTGCGAAAAGCAATGGGGAAACCGCTGGGACAGACTTGTGGGCTATTTGTGCGACAAAGGAACAATAAAAGTGAAGATGTCGCCGCCTTATAACCTGACAGGGAAGGACTACATAAAAGTTGGAACAGCGTGCAAGACAGAAGGATGGCAGAAAGACACATTGATGACGCGCTATGGACGATTTGTCAAATCTGTCGGCGGCAGTGCTTCGACATATCGTTGTTGCTATTACTGGATCAACGTGACGATCGTTGCGGTCGCGCTTGTCGGCGGTGGCACCGGCGACGGCGCGCCCTGCGGTGCTTCCGTCAGCTTGAGCAGCGCTGCTTCGGGTGCGAGTTGGCGCATTGGCGGCTCGCCTTCTTGTGAAGAACCTTTGGCGGCATAGCCGCACAGGGGGACAGGGGGAGCAATCCCCCTTGAAGTGTAAGTAAAAAGAAAAATTAAATAATAGGGATATTGTGTGCGCCTTCCGATGCTTCTGCGTTGCGGTCGCGCTTGTCGGCGGTAACACCAACAACGGCGCGAACTGCGGTGCTTACGTCAACTTGAACAACACTGCTTCGAATGCGAATTGGAACATCGGCGGCTCTCACTCTTAACAATCATGGGACAATAACCTAATGCACACGATATTCCGCGCCACTTGGCGAAAGTTAAACCGAAGAAAGGGTTGTGCTAGTAGGGCGAAAGCCGTGAACGTGCAACAGGTGTTAAGAAGGAAACCTTTTGAATGAAGACATATAAACATATATTTGAAGAATTGCTGAAAGAAGAAAACATCACACAATGTTTTCACGATGCAGCAAAGCGCAAGACGACACGTCCCGAAGTCGCCAGAGTGCTGAAGGAAGAAAGAGAAGTCGGAAACGACAGACCTGAACCGCAATGTCTTCAGGAACATGTGAAAGCACTTCAAAAAATGCTGGAAGAAGAAACATATCAACCGCCAGAACATAAAAAGATGCTGATAAACGAATATAGCTGCGGAAAGGTCAGGGAAATCATAAAACCTGAATTTCAGTATGAACAGGTCGTGCATCACTGCATCATCAAACAGCTTCAACCGATCGTACTTCATGGACTATATGAACACGCACTGGGAAGCATACCGAACAGAGGTTGTCACAGCGGAAAGAAGCAAGTTGAAAAGTGGATAAAAGGCTATAAGGGAAAGAAGTTCTATATCCTGAAGGCAGATGTCAGACACTGCTTCGATACAGAAGACATTCGCGTAATTGAAACAAAGCTGAAACGAGTGATCAAAGACGAAAGATTTGTCAGATTGTGCAGCACAGTCATGGAGCATGAAGCGACAATGAAGCCACCTGAATTTGATCGGGAATGGATCGAGGATGAACAATGGAAAGATGCTGAATTTTTGTCAGGGCTTCCGCTTGGGTTCGTGACTTCACAATGGTTCACGCAGCTGAATTATAAAGAACTCGATCACAAGATTGTTGAAGAGTGGAAGGAACTGGGCGGCGTTGACCATTCAATTCGATACGCGGACGACATTGTCGCGTTCGGAAGAAACAAAAAGAAACTTCACAGACTGAAAGATGTTATGTCGGAATATATGAAAAATGAAATGCATCAGAAAATCAAATACAACTGGCAAGTGTTCCGTTTTGAATATCCCGACAGGAAAGCACCACCAGTCATTGACAAAAGGACAGGGAAAGAGAAACCGAAGACCAGAGGACGCGCACTTGACTTCATGGGATTTGTATTTCATTACAATCGCACAACGCTTCGCAAGTCAATCCTGAAGCGAAGCACGAAGAAGGCACATAAACTTTCAAAGAAAGAGAAAATAAACTGGTACGATGCTTCAGCAATGCTGTCGTCAATGGGCTGGTATACACACACGGACACCTATGGATTTTATGAAGATCACATAAAACCATATGTCAATATAAAGAAACTGAAAAGAATAGTCAGCAAGCATTCAAAGAAAGGAGTGAAGAACAATGATGTCAGAATGGTATCAGTCAGAAAGCATGGACAAGCCGACAGAGTGGGACACGACATCAAGCCCGACAGTGGTCTATCAGCGAAAGAGCATTGCAGAGCAGATCAGGAAGGGCATTGACGGAGAAAAAGACCGCACTGTCTACGTGTACAGCGAAAGGACTATGACACAGGAAGAATATGCAAGACTTCAGGCAGAACTTGAAAGTCCAGCAACAAAGATGATCATGCAGTCAATGTCATCAATCGAAATGAACATGGCAATGATGCAAGAAATGATGGAGGTATAAGCATGGCAGAAACAAACACAGAAACAACCGAAAAGGTACACAGCAAAAAGTTCGATTCACTGAAGAAAAAGTGGGAAATGGACTATATCACAAAAGACACACTGAAAGGCTGGGTTGCGCTGAATGAGAAGAGAGCAGGAAAGGGCATCACAGCAGAGGAATACAAGGAAATTACTGGCGAAGAGTATGAAGCCAGTGAAGAATAATGACGCAGATTGAATTGATCGACAGGCTGTGCGCCGTGAATACGCTTCTGACAGACATTGTCAGGGAACAGGCAGAAATAATGGCGCAACATGGAATCGAAGCGATACAGACGCAGGACGAAGCCGCAGACAGGCTTGACGATCTATTCGGGAAGCGCAAAAGGGCAGAAGACGAAAACGATGCAATCGAAGCAGCACTTCGCAAATATATTTGACGGAGGAAAAGAAAATGACTATTGAAGTATCATTGTTACTTTCAGGTGTGTCGATTGCGTTTGCAATCTTCTTCGGAATCAGCACACGCAACAGAAATGTGAAGAAGGACACACAGGACGAAGCCAGAGAGGATGCAACGATCCTGACCAAACTGGAAAACATTCAGAATACTATGATTGAAGTGAAGTCTGAAATGGGATCATACAGAAACGAAATGAAAGAGATCAGGGAGTATTACATCAGGGCATCAGAAAGCCTGAAGCAGCTTCACAAGCGTGTGGATAGAATTGACAAGATCATTGATGAATCACATCCACATCAGTACATCGAAGAGTAACAGGAGGAAAGCGCGTGGAGAAGTACAGCTATACAATACCAGCAAGAAGGAAGAAAAGACGCAAGAAGTCACTGACAAGCTGGATCATGGAGTTTTCAAAAAAAGTTGTGGTTGTCTGCGTGCTGCTTTACATCATCATTGAACTGTTTTCAGTAATAGCGATCTGGCACTTCGCAGACACATCGGTGCTGACCACACTGATCAGCGAAACATCTGAAGTGCTTCGCATGGGTGTGTTCGGGTACATGATAAAGGCAGGAATTGAGAACTGGCAGAAAATCAAAAAAGGAAAGCAGGAAAGTGAAAACGAGGAAGGCGGTGCGAACGGATGAAAAATGCAGCTTTAATACTAAAAACAATTTATGATAATTTGCCGATGATCCTGACAATCATTGCGATTGTGGCAGGCATCGGAATCAAGGTCAGAAACTTCCTGAAGCAGTCGAAAGAAGACCAGATGAAACAGCTTCAGGAACAGGCAGACAAAGTCGTGGAACTGGTAAAAGAAAGCCTTCTGTCTATCGTATCAAAGGCAGAAAAGGAATGGGGAAGCGGCACAGGAACAATCAAGAAGTCATGGGTGTGGGAACAGCTTCAGGCACAACAGCAGAAGTTGACGGAATACATATCAGAAGGACTGATCGACAAAGACATGGTCGATGATCTGATTGAAGCGGCAGTTGAAGAACTGAACGCTATTTTGAAAAAGAATCAGAAGGCTGCTGAAGCAGTCAAGCCGCCTGAAGAAAGAGAAGCAGCGGCGGTAGCGGCTGCAATTCAGGCGCAGAAGGTAGAGAAAGAATAAACGAACAGGAGGGCGAAAGGATGCTACATGCTTATATAACATTATACGGAATCTGCTTCATGGCAACAGTGGTCATCATCATTCTGCTTCTACTTGTCGGAACGAAGATTGACATTGAAGAAGCAAGACACTACGGCGCGGAGGTCGAACCGCCGCCAACAGCGAAGGACTGGATCGGGTATATATGCAAAGCATTCCTGATCGCCTTCGTGGTATCGTTTGCAGCACCGATTGTGTTGATATTTTATATCTTCATATTCGGCTGCATCGTACTTTCAGTATTTACAGATGATCATTATTAAAACAGGAGGAAAAGAACATGGGAACATTATGCGGATGGGCTAGTATTGACGAAAGAGGAAAAGCAACAGGAGGACAGAAGGGCGATCAGACAGGTCGTGAAGTAAAGACTGGGAACTGGTATGACTTCGGTCAGACAGTCGTGCTTCGTTTCAAGGACAGAAACAAGGCAGCGAAGGCGGCGACAGCGATGAAGCAGCTGTGCGCGAATGACAATGTCGGATATTGTCAGGGACACAGAACTTCGCTGTATACAGAACTTGAAAAGGTCGGCTGGAATCCGACAGCATTGAAGACACCTTGCGAAACGGATTGCAGTGCGATGATGTCGCCAGTACTTAAATGCGCAGGAATCAGCGTGTCAAAGGACATTTACACAGGCAACATGGTCAATGCTATTATGGCAACAGGAGAGTTTGAAAAACTCACAGGAAGCGAGTACACAGGCACAGGCGACAATCTTATGACTGGCGACATTTCAGTGGCAGCAGGCAAACACACAATCATGGCACTGGAAAACGGATGCAATGTGTCAGGCGGCAACGGATCAGGAAACGGATCAGGCAATAATCCAGATGTACCATACGGAACAGCAAAGACAGCGACATTCACTGGATATGTGAACACAGACGCATTGAACGTCAGAAAGCAGCCTGATCCAGATGCAGACAAACTTGTGTCATATCCTTGCATTAAGCAGAACACAGAAGTCGGAGTGTGCGGAAGTGCAAAAGCACCGAACGGCGCACTGTGGTATTATATTTACATTGACGGAGCAAAGGGCAAGAAGTACGGCTATGTAAATGCAAAATACATCACGGCGAAATAAGAAGGAGGAAGCGCGATGGAATACTTCATGGGCGAAACATTCGACAAAGAGAAAAACAAACCATACAAGAAACTGGATGCAGCAGAGAAGGCAGCAGAGAAACAGAAAGCAGCCGTATTCGATGAATCTGGCGCAGTGGTAAAAGACTTCAGGGAAAAGGAAGAAAAGACAGCAGAGCAGCCACAGACAGCCACAGACACAATTCAGGAGCAGCAGGCAACCAACAGCGCAGATCAGACCGATCAGGAGCAGAAGACCGATGCAGAAACCGATCAGGCAGATCAGGAACAGCAGCAGGCAACAATGACCGACACTGTACCTGAAGGCGCGCTGGACACAGATGCAGACGGAAACGTGCCGACATTCGATGCAGACGGAAATCAGGTCGGAACTGCAACGCCTGAAGAAATCAAAGCAGCTGAAGAAGCTGTCACAGAAAACATTGACGGCGTGCCAGCGGTAAGAATCAAAGGAAAGATCAGAAGGGTGTTCAATGGTAGCATCAGGATCAGAAAAGCACCTTCATGGAGCAATGACGCTGTCAGAGGTGCAACGACATTCACAGAAAAGATTGTCACACATGTGATGGAAGTGGACGGAAAGCCGATGTACAAGACACTTGATGGATATTTCATCAGCGGCGATCCGAAGCTGGTTGAATACATCGAAGAATAATGTCGATAATTTTGGAGTAAAAGAGAAGCAAGACGGACAAATGCGCCGCCTTGCTTTTTAATTTATCCACATATTGTGCATAAGTCGGAGGATAACCACAAAATAATGATTGTACTAACTACGCAACACCGACAGGCGGTGCATAGTTAGTACGACAAAGACTACAAAAAACGAATGTCCATGCTTCCGTCCTCATACACCAGCACCGATTCAACAAACGACTTCCAGAACGTGTTCTTTTCCTGATCTGAAAATGTATGGTATACGGCTTCCCAATCTTCCGACAACAGCTTCTTCACACTGCCAAGGCTTCGCACAGGGGCAGCAGTCGAACACTTTTGAAGTTCTTCGATCTGCGCCTTGAACTTGTCATATTCACTTCTATATGCTTCCTTGTCAATCAGGTCATCCATAAACAAATCATACAGCTTCTTCATTTTGCGTTCGATCTTTGCAATTTCAGTGACAGGATTCTTCTGAACTGTGCTGGCAGCAGTCACTTCATACTTTGCGATATAATCGGACAGAGCAGGACGGATGTGCGCAAGCATGTATTCTTCAAGATCAGCTTCACGATATGTTTTGCTGCGATCACACAGCTTTGATTGTGCCTTAAAATTGCAACGATAATTCTTGTACATCTTTTCAGAGCCATCAGCCATCCTTCTGTATGTGACAGTACCGCACATATAATGATTGCAGGACGAACAGATCAGAAGACCTGAAAAAATATAGAATTGCTGCGTGTGCCTGATCCGAACATTCCTGATCGCAAGTTTCTGGATGCGTTCAAAGCGTTCAGGACTGATTGTCGCAGGACAGAAGTCAGGATCATCACGATACTGACCTTTGAAAAGCGGATTCTTCAGGTATCGTGCAACTGTATCATAGCAGACACGAATGTTGTATTTGTCCTGAAGAAAAAGCTGCGTGTCACGCTTGCTGCATGTAGCTTCAAAGCGGTCAAACATATCAAGCGCAAAGCAGTTCCATTCAGGATCAATGATGACATGCTTTTCTGCATCCAACTTCAGACCGCGTGGAAGGCTGCCTGACACATAGGTTTTATTCTTCAGCTTATAAGCGAACACATCTTTGATTCGGTCAGAATCACGATCACATTCATCCTGTGCAACAGACAGACGAATGTTGATGTGCAGTCTTCCGTTCGTGGTTGTGGTATCATAGTTTTCTGTGACAGCCTTCCACTGCACACCATTAGCTTCAAGTATTTCCTGAATTTTATGATAATCGCCGATATTCCTGAACCATCGGTCAAGTTTGGTAAATATGATCAGGTCGAAAGCATGAGCCTTCACACCAGAAAGAAGTCTGACAAACTCTTTTCGTTTGTTGAACTTCTTTCTTGCTGTCAGGGCTTCGTCAATGAATGTGTCAACAAGTATCATCCGATTCACTTTGATGAAATCTTCAAGAATCAGATCTTGCGCTTCAAGCGTATCGCCATGAAGCACCTGATCATCGTGGCTGCATCTGATATATTTAACTACACGAAGCCCGAAAAGTTGTGGGTTTGGAGTAAAAAAATACATATAAAAACCTTCTTTCTGGTAGCGAAAGAAGGCTTGATATGATAGAATGTAAAAGGACATAATATCATCGTGGGCGGTCTTCCGCGATATATTTTGTTTAACATTTTGCAAGGGAAGTCGCTGGTCACGGCTTCCTTTTTTATTTGTATAGAGTGCCTGAAGCGTGTACATAATCAAAACTAGGAGGATGACGCAATGGAAATCCTAACGTGGCAGGCACGAACAGACAGACACTTGACTTTGAAGCAGCTGGAAGCCCTGACAGGAATCAGCAAGTCAACGCTGAACACGATTGAAAACGGCATCACATCGCCAACACTGCGCCAGCTTGAAGCGATAGCAGCTGCACTTGATGTCAAGATCACTGATCTGTTTGATTCTGAATATAAATGATAAACTGTGCGCCGACAATGCTTCTGACGCTTATTTCCTGATATATGGAAATAACTGGAAGCGGTCTTTTATTCCAATAATTTCCATGATACAATCCCGACAAGAGAAGGGAGGGAAGCCGATGATCCGAAAGAGAATCAACACGCTTCTGAATAAGTTGTCGGATGCACAGCTGAAGCGCATATATAAATACATAAAGTATGTATACATACACGGATAAAGTAAAAGGAAGTAGGACTGGTCAGGTCACTGCTTCCTTTTGTTTTGCTTAAATTCTTTATATGCTTTATGACGCTTGAAACCAAAATATAAAAGCGGCGCAGCAATCACAATACACACAGGATTGAAAGCAACGAAGAAACCTAACAGCATAAAAATACCGAAGCCGATCAGAATATTTCCACTTTTAGGAATTGGAACAACTTCAGCAGGCTTTTGATCTTCATGCTTAATAATATTATCAACCGAACGATAAACGCCAGTCGCATACACAGGAACTTCAGGAACATCGCCGAAGATTTTATAAAAGCAGAATAGTGTTGCTTTTGCATCGTCAAGCGCATTGTGCCAGCTGTCTTCGCTATATGAATAATATTCTGCACATGTCTTCAGCTTTTGCCATTTATATTCGTTGTAACGCTTTTGCCCATAAATTTCAGCAAATGCAAGCATTACATCAACGACAATAGAATTTTCTTTTGCATGATATTCAATGCCAGAATTAAATATAAAAGGCAAATCGAAGCCGTGAATGTTATAACCGACAATCATGTCTGCATTTTCTAAAATGCGTTGAATAGTATGTGCATAATATAAAAGCGGCTTACAGTCTTTTACCATTGAAGGGCTTATGTGGTTTACTTTTTCAGCATCAGTCCAGTATTCGTGATGAACAGGCTTCACATATTCACTGAAAAGGATTGCACCAGAGCCGTCAACAATAGAAAGCTGAAGAATTTCATCGTCATAGTGATTCAGTCCTGTTGTTTCTGTATCAAGACAAATAATGTTCAATAGATCACTTCCTTTATTCAGTTTTATCCCAACCAACCTTCTTGACTAGCTGCTTCATATATTCTTTGATTCGCTCACGGCTTCCAGCTGGTAAAGACACATACATTTCAACAAGTGCCTTGTCAAAATCGTTCAAATCATACTGCGCGCACAATTCATCAACGATTGTCTGCGGAAGATCGTCAAATATTTCCCCTTCGCCATACATTAAATAATCATAATTCACATTGTATTCGCGACAGATTGACTTCGCCATCTGATCACTTAATGCAACGCGATCCTTTTCTATTTTAGAAATAGAAGATTTTTGAACACCTAACTTTTCCCCGAATTTTTCAAGTGTCAAGTCTAGCGTTATGCGAATCTGATTAACACGTTCGCCTTGTGTCATATTCATTCCACCTTTCTTGATAGTTGTTTTTCTGATTGTAGAATAGCACGTCAGAATGCAAAGGTCAATAAAAAAGTTGAATTAAGACACAAATAATAGTTGACAGAGTGTCTTGAAGATGCTATTATGTGTCTGTAAGATACAAAAGCAAGCAGGAAGGACACGGATGAAGCGAGAGGGCGGCACGCAAGTGACATGGCGGTCAGGCTGTAGGATAACAGACAGAGCGTGTGCAGAATAAACATGATCCGTCAAAGTAGTTGAAGAAAGCAGGAGCATCAGGGCAAGAAAGCACAGTGTACCGCACTATTTGAAGAAAGCGGACAGGTTGAGCCAAACAACACTTTACCCCTAAAACAAGAAGATGTTAAGCGGAAGAATCAATCGCGCGAGATGACACAGCACTTCTGTTTCTTACATTAAAAACCAGAAGGGAGCAGACAAGATGAATGCAACAGTATCAACAAGGAAAAGAGCATGGCAGCTTGCAGACAAACTTTTTCCGACAGATTACATGAAAGATGAACGCGACAGCCTTCGCGCTGGTTATCCAGTATTCAACACAACATCAACAGATGATAAATACACAGGCTTCCACATATCAGACCTGAACACAGCACTTGAACTGAATATGGGAGCAGAAACAATCAGGATCAACATTGAGGATCAGGAAGCGGAGATCAAGAACAACTTCGACAAGCTGCTTCAGTATGTGAGCGACAAAAGAAAGTCAGCAGAACTTCACGAAAGACAGAAATACAACTATTACTGTGACAGACAGGCTGGTTGCTGGAACTGGACGAAGGAACAGGATGAAGCATATCAGAAGGAATGGGACGGCATCATCATTCAGATGCACGCATTGAAAGACCTTGAAAACGCGATGAACCTTGCGAGAACCAAAGGGATCATATAAACATCACAGAACGAAGGGAGGAAACAACATGGCAGCAGTTACAAACGAAAAGAAGAACCTGAACAGCCAGACTGAAGATGTCAGCGAATTTATTATGCTGCTGAAGCAGATGTCTGACAGCGACAGAATGGTCATCAAAGGAATGATGATGTGGGCGGCAGGAGAAAACAGACCAGTGAAAACAGCCTAAAAGGGCATAGGATGTCCCCGACAGAAATGTCGGGGAGTAAATGAAAGGAAAGTACAACATGAACACAAAAGGAAAGATTGATTTTACAAAGACAGACAATATTCAGTTTATTGAAGAAGTAGCCAGAGAGATCAGCAAGGAAGACAAGGACTGGCAGTGGGAAGCAAGAAAAATAAAACAGCATAGCTTGTTGCTGTGGTGGGAACTTCTGGAAGGTAGTGGACAGGAAGGCTTCAGGATTGAATATGACGAAGCTAATGAAGTATTCAGCGTATATGATGAATGGAACAGCAACATCACATATGAACTGGAAGACACACTTGACCTGAAAAGTACGATGCGAAGTGTGTTCTGGTATGCATCAAGCAGATATTAAGAAGGGCGGTGCAGCAGTATGGAAAAGCAGAATTTATTCACAGAAGAAGAACTTGCAAAGGTTACAGACGAAGCGGAAAGAAAGCACCTGATCGAGTGCGCGCAGGATCAGTCAAAGATTGATTTGCAGTATATGAAGATCATGGAAAAATACGACTTATGGGAAAAAGGAAGCCGATCAAGATATTTTCACGCAACAACACATGAAAACGCAGAAAAGATCATGCAGGACGGAGTGATCCGAAAAGGAATGGACGGCGGTGTGTATATCTGCAAACAGCCACTTGAAGCAGCGCGATTTGTTGCGATCCGCGGACATGAAACAGGAACGATCTTTGAAGTCGAACTGGAAGATAGAAAAGTGTTTGAAGCACACGATCACAATGAAGAGTTCTTCGGATGCAAAGCATATATGTACACGGACGACATACCGACAGCAAAGATTGTGAAAATGTCAAGATATTCAACGAAGGAAGATTGACTGTAAAGCCGAAACAGCGCGACACGCGCTGTCGATGAATGATGGCTTCATTCATCCTGACGATGGCAAGCTAACAGCCAGCATCAGAACATTGTGAAAAAATAGCGGCGTGTGTGTACTGCCAGAACTATGCACAGATGGTCAACAGGTTTTAGGGATGTTTTTAATGTGAAAACAAACGACACAATGAAAAATCAAGACCAGAAGGGGGAATGTTGAAAAAATTATTTTGGACTTTGCGAAAGCAGTATGTGAAGGAGAATGAACGATGATTGATGAAAAGAAAATTGAACTGATAAAGAAGCTGCAAAGACTTGCGGAACGTGGAGTGGGCGGCGAAAAAGAAGGCGCACAGAAGAAATTGCAGCAGCTTATGAAAAAATACGACATTGAAGAAAGCGATCTGTCAGATGACAAGCTGGGAAACAGTTCACATCATCGACCAGATGGGAGAATGGAAGCCGCAGTATGTGATCTGGGAAAATGTAAAGAACGTAAAAAGCAAACACATGATTGCAAACTTCGTCAGGTATCAGAAAGAACTTGAACGAATGGGATATACAAACAATTATGAAGTGCTGGATGCGAGAGAATTTGGACTTCCGCAGGCAAGGGAAAGAGTGTTCACAGTCAGCTGCTTGAATGGCGAAAAGTTCAATTTTGATGACTTGATCAGGACACCGATGCAGGACATCAGGAATTTTCTGGAAGACAACGACAGCGTGCCTGAAGTGTACGATGTGACGCAACCTTCGGTCAGAAGCGCAATCGGCAAGAAGGGAATCAGAAGGGCGACTGTTATTGAGGATTGTGCTTTTACAATCACAACAAGGCAGGACAGGACACCGACACAGGTTATTGACTGCGGTGGCGGTCGATTCAGATATTTGACCGAACTGGAATGCTGGCGGCTGCAAGGGTACACAGACGAAGACTTCGAGAGAGCGAAAGCAGTACATAAAAGGGCTGGGCGATACTACACAGCATTATACAAGCAGGCAGGAAACAGCATCGCAGTTCCAATATTTGAAAGCATCTTCAGAAAAATTATATTGAACGAAACAGCATAGGAGGAAACACAATGGCGAACATAGATGTCATGTACAGCAGCAAGACGGATCAGTGGGCGACACCTGACGACTTCTTCAAAGAACTTGATCAGGAATTTCATTTCAACCTTGATCCTTGCGCTGACGAACAGAATCACAAGTGTGAAAAGTATTTCACGAAGGAAGACAATGGTCTTTCAAAGAACTGGGGGGGTATCGCGTGTTTTGCAATCCTCCGTATGGTAGAGCAATTACAGACTGGGTTGAAAAGGCATACAGAGAAGGAACGAAAGACAACACGATTGTTGTTATGCTGATACCAGCGAGAACAGACACAAGATATTTTCACGACTTCATTCAGCACCGATCAGAAATCAGATTCGTGAAGGGGCGTTTGAAGTTCGGAAACAGTAAACAGGCAGCCCCATTCCCTTCAATGGTAGTTATATTCAGGGGTGCTGGAATGTAGAAAGGAGAAACGCGCATGAATACACCAGACGCAAGAAGAATATTTGAAGCAATAGCAATGATCCTGTCGAACAGGAATGATGGAATCAGGGTGCAGCTGTCGGAGATTAAGACAAAGGCAGCGAAAGCATCTTGAAGGACAAAAAAGAAAGCCTTCGGACTAGCTTGGCGGCTTCCGAAGGCGATCCAGATTGTGACTTTTTAAGGTCTGCACATCTATAAAAATTATACAGCAGACTTCCCAAAAAGTCAATAAATCAGGGACTTTCAAAAGGCTTCGCGTCCTTGTAATAGATAGTAACAAATCAAAGAAATATATAAATATCTATAACAGGAGCAAAGAAGGACATGAAGAGAAGGAAGAAAGCTGTGCATATAGATTATGACTATGAAGCAGCATACCAGAAGATGTTGACTGACTTGGAAGAAGACAACATGTGCAGGATGCTGAATGAAGGCAAGGTCAGATCAATATATGCCACTAAGGAGATAAAGGCAGCAGAGCAGATGGATGTCGAAATATATCCAGAGTTCAGAAGAGGACAGAAAGAGCAGATACCAGACGAAGCAAAGCTGAAGAAGCAAAGACAGGCACAAAGAAACCTGAATGAGAAGAACAGCAGGAAGGAATGCGAACGGACGATCAATGCGAACTTCACGGACAATGACATCTGGGGAACACTGACATATACAGACGACAACATGCCGAACAGCATGAAGGAAGCAAAGCACGATATGACGCTGTACATAGGACGATTAAACTATGAGCGAAGGAAGAAGGGACTTGCAAAGCTGCGTTATGTGTATGTGACAGAGTGTTCAGACAAAGGACGCTGGCATCATCATTTTGTGTGCGATGGCGACATGGGACTGGAAGCGGTTGAAGAAAAGTGGAAGAAGGGGCGCAGGAATCAGGTGCGCAGACTTCAGAAGGACGAAAACGGACTGTCAGGAATGGCGAACTACATCACGAAACAGAAGCACCCTGACAAGAAGGGAAAAGAGCCAAAGCCAGTCGGGAAGTATCAGAAAGCATGGAAAGCCAGCAAAGGACTAAAAAAGCCAGAAGTACATAAAAACCACTATAAGTTCAAGCAGAAGGACATTGACGAAGTTGTGACAGGACGATGCGATCTTGAAGACAAGCTGAAGAAATGGTATGCAGCAGACGGCTACAAGCTGACATCGTATGAAGTCAGATACAACAACATGAATGGCAGATTTTATATATACGCAAGGATGTATAAACAGCCACAGGAAGGAGAAAAGATTGACAAAGCAACAAGTAAAATTAAGCAGAAAACAGCGAAGAAGAAGGCAAAGAAGAAGACAGCTGCACGATGCAGTACATAACTTCATCAGGACAGCAAAGAACTTTCTTCAGCGCAAACCGAAGACGGCAGCAGCAATCCTGATCACATTTATCACAATATATGTGTCGGTAATGCTGGGATTTGCGATCGGCGACATGATCAGCGCAAAAGGAAAGACGGCAACAGAACAGGAAAGCGAAGCAGAAGAACAGACAGAAAGTGACTTGAATGCAGATGAAGAATATCCATTCAATACAATGTCACAGGATTGGAGTGGCGAAGACATGGAAGGATTCTGCTATCACGAAATATCAGACGAATGCAAGGCAGCAGGCGGCAAGTTTCCAGTAATGGCGCAGATATACACATACATCGTGTGTCAGAACTATGGTGTTGACTATGAAATGGTGTTCGCGCTAATCGAACAGGAAAGCGAATGCAAATGGAACGCTTCAGGCGATGGCGGCACATCATGGGGATATATGCAGATAGCGCAGAAGTGGCACACAGAGAGAATGGAACGCCTGAACTGCACTGATCTGACAAATCCATATCAGAATGTGACAGTCGGCATTGATTACCTGAAGGAGATTCAGGACAGCTTGCAGGAAGTTCCAGAAGATGTGCGTCCATATTACGTTCTGGCGGTCTACAACTACGGAGCAGCAGGCGCAAAGGAAAACTTGTGGAATCATGGTGTGTATAAATACAGCTACAATACAGCGATCATGGAAAGAGTAGCGCAGCTGAAGGCAGAAAAAGAAAGACAGGACACGAAGGAGGAATAAAAGTGGACAACAAAAAAAGATTGTGCTTGGAAGATGCAGTCACAAAAGCAGAAATCTACGCAGTGAAAGTGATTGAAGAAGAACTGAACCGAAAAGGAATCGCACCGAACAGCATTGAAAGAAAAATCATCATCACACGCACAGCGGATGTGCTGGCGGCACACAGGGAAGAAGTCAGGGATATGTATAAAAAGTCGGGATTGCTTCTTCAGGACTGGATCATAAAGATGTCAGGCATAAAAGACCTGATCGCATTCAAGAAAATGAAACAGCTGGGATTCACTGGCGATGTCATGCAGGACATGAAGAAGATGGAGGAAGCGCGATGAATATGAAGTATGCGATGCGTTCGGAAGATACCGAACAGATCAATGTCATCAGCTGGGCTTCTTGGCAGATGCAGAAATATCCTGAACTGAAATGGCTGCATCATATCCCGAACGGCGGCAGCAGGAACAGAGCCGAAGCAGTAAAGCTGAAGCAGATGGGCGTGAAGTCAGGCGTGTCGGACTTATGCCTTCCGTACCCAAAAGGAATATATTGCGGACTGTACATCGAAATGAAGTATGACAAGGGCAGACACCAGCCGTCACAGAAAGAGTTCTTGACCGATATGGCAGCAGCAGGACACTATGTCGCGACATGCTACACGGCAAGGGACGCGGTTGAAGTTCTTGAAAAATACTTGAATTTGAAGCGTTTACAGACACACATTCATGTGTCAGATTCAGACACCGCAGTCACGGAAACAGCAGAACGCATGAAAGAGCCGAACAACAGCGTATGGAAAGACGGCGAAGTGAAACCGCTGAAGGTGTAGGACATGAACGGATATGCGGCAGCAGTCAGACAGTTTTATGACATATACAGACCGATTGCAAGAAAGTATGGGCTGCGGATGTCAAGCCACACTTCAATATACGATGATGGCTGGATAAAAATATACAAGGGCGAAGGAACGGACAGACAACAGATTATCAAGATTGAAGAAGCGAACGACACAGACCTATACGACAGGGCAAGGGAAGCAGTGATCAGCTGGGAGAACAGCAAGAAGGAAAGAAATGCAAGACGATAGGAAAGCACATCAAATCACATTGCAGGAACTTGGGATCATACCGAAAGAGCCAGAGCGAAAAGAAGTCAGAAAACAATATGCTTTTCCTTGCGGCGGTTGCGTGTGTAGCCACTGCGCAAACAATGTGGAAACGCCAGACACATGCACAGGAGAAATGAAAGAACCTTGCTTCACATGTGACTATTGCAAGCATTATGACGGAAAAGGAACAGACAGGCAACTTCAAGATTGTGACAAATACATTGTGACGGACGAACACGCGAGAAGGTTAAGAAGACACATAAAAATAATAAACAGGAGGAAAGCACATCAATGAAAATAATAGCAGTAATGAATCAAAAAGGCGGCATCGGAAAGACAATGACCGCAGCAGCTATCGCCTACATAATGGGCGAAGAAAAAGGAAAGAAGGTGCTGATCTGTGACGCGGATCAGCAGGGCAACATATCACTTCTTTACGACAGATTTGATCCTGAAGGACAGGGGATGTCAGAATTGCTTGAAAATCATCAGGCAGCAGGCGGCGCATATTCGACAACAGACCTGATCCAAACAACACCATATGGAAACATTGACATCATACCAGCAAACGGATATTTGATGCGAACAAACATGACACTGCTTCAGGAAGAAGGAGAAGATCAGATTCTTCGATTTGCAGCAGCAATGAATGAAGTCAGAACTATATATGATTATTGCATTGTTGACTGCGGTCTGATTATGGACATGACAGTCACAAATGTGATGATTGCAGCAGACCTTGTGATTGTGCCTGTCAAGATCGGCGGCTTCGAGATTGAAGCAGCTGCAAACATGGACAGTCAGCTGACATCGTTCAGAAGGATAAATCCTGACATTCGCATGAAAGTATTGATGACGATGCGCCAGAAGAACCAGACGACACTTCAGGTTGAAGAATGGCTGAAAACACAGTCAGGACACGATTGTTTTGCGACAGCGATCAGGCGATCAATAATCGCAGAGAAGTCAACAGTCGCACAAGTGCCACTTCCGAAGTTTTCAAAAAACTGCATCGTGACGCAGGACTATCGTGCAGCGACATATGAATTGATGAAAGAGGTGTGAACATGGGAGTGTATGAGATAATCACAGGAATCACAGAAAACGAAGAAAATCTGAAAGTCGAAATCAGACAGACGGAAGGAACACTGGAAAGAAATCTTGTGTACATTAAAAATACAAAAACAAACAGGGCGTATTCCTTCACGTTAGCGGACGGCGATGAATATGGCGCAGACGCAATGACACGAAATGCGGTTGCAAAGCTACATTCGGACATGTGCGGCTGCAACGAAAAGACACTTGACAGAATCGAACATGCGCTGGGAATAAAACTTGAAACATGGCAGTCAGAATATATCCTGTCAGAAGGCATCACATATCCACATGAAGGAAGAAGGACAGGAAAGACGCTTGCATATCAAATCAAGACACTTCTGACAGCACACAACGACATAACGATCTACGGCAACGAAGAGCAATACTATGTTGATGAAATACATGGCAGCGCATACGAAAAAAATTATGTCACACACCTTGCAAGGTTGTCAGAATACCTTCGTAAAGCTGGCATCGGAGTTCCGAAAGTGACATTGAAACTGGACAAAATGAGAAGAAGGGAGGACGGAATGCGATGGAACTAAAAGGACAAGTCACAATCAGCATTGAAGACTTTGAAAAGCTGAAGGCAGCAGCAGAGCAGAAAGAGTATGCGGAAAACAGACTGACTGCATTCAAGGACAGAATGTCACAATTTTATGAGATTGAAGACACAGAGTTCTGGAAACAGGTCAAAGAGATTGACAGCAAGCCGATGACGGACAGACAGATCGCTATGGCACTATCGAAGGCAAGGGAAACATTGAAGATTGTTGTCGATACAAAAGCACTGAAAAAGACGATCAGGTCAATGATAAATAAAAAAGATTATCCAGACGATGACACACACATTGACCTAGGCAACACGACAGACAAAGAACTGAAAGCAATAGAAATATGCTTCAGAGAACAGGAGGACTGACAATGGCGTGGAATGTAATGGAACAGCTGAACGCAAACGCAAAGAAGGCAGCAGTCGGGGACAACACACCGAAGGCACACTTCAGGACACAGGATGTCAGCATCAATAAAATGTACAGCAATGATAAAAACTTCTATTCGGTTGAGGACATCGAACCACTGGCGCAAAAGATTCTGCTTGTTGGATTGATGGAAAATCTTGAAGTCGTCCACGATCCTTGCGACAGGGGCGAATATAGAATCATAGCAGGGGAAAGGCGATGGCGTGCGCTGAAGATACTTGTTGAAAAAGGCTATACAGAATTTGAAAAGGCAACGTGTCAGATTCAGACACCAGCGTCAGAGGAAGAAGAAACACTTCGCCTGATCATCGCGAATGATTACAGAAACAAGACAGTGTCAGACCTTCTGGAAGAAGAAGACAAACTGAAGAAAATATTGCAGCAAATGAAGGAAAACGGACAAACGATCATGGGAATTGACCTGAACAGCGGTCGCATTCGCGATGTCGTTGCATATTTCTTGAAAATAGCACCGACAAAGGTTGCGCAGATCGAGAGCATCAACAAACATCTGATCCCTGAGTTTTCAAAAGAACTGAAAGAAGGTCGCCTGACTTTTTCTGCTGCCTATATGATCAGTGGAATGAATGAAGAAACACAAGCAGAAATGCTGGAACGCTATCAGGAAAACGGCTTGACCTACAAGGAAGTGAAAGAGATCAAGCAAGAACAGGAAGAAAAGGCAGCAGCAGAACAGATTGAAGGTCAAATGAACACTGACCAGTTCATAGAGACAGAGGAGATTGAAGAACCTGAAGACGATGCAGAGGACGCAGGGGACGAAGGCGAATGGGAAGATGCACACCCTGAAAGCATCACATCGCTGTGTTATAGCTGCAAGAGATATTCAGACTGCAATGTGAAGACAGGAACATGTCAAAGCTGCGATCAGTACATCAACAAGGCAGAAGCCGAAAAGACTGAAGAAGAAAGATACAGCGAAGAACAGGACGCGATTGACAGAGAAACAGCGAAGAAACTTCGCGAGAAGGCAGAAGAAGAAAAGATGCAGCAGCTTCCTTCGGACAGCAACAAGGACAAGTGCATCAGAATGTCACAAAGCGCATTTGAAGAAATTGAAGAAGGCAAGCCGTACATCATCACGAAAGACGACAGCTTCAGAAAAGGACAGGAAGTGACGCTGATTGCATTCAAGGAAGGCAAGGCGACAGGGCAGCAGTGCAAGAAGACAATTATCTGCGTTGACACAAGCATCACATCATCAGCACTTGAAGACGGCTATTGCATTTTAGGACTGGGAGAAGTCGAAGAAACGCTTCAGGAAGCAGCAACAGGCGCAGGACAGGACGCAGACAACAGAACACTACAATATGGAGCATAGGAGGAAAAGGACATGCAGGCAAAAGACGATATTAAGGAAATGGCACAGACATTCAGAGAAGCAGCAGACATTCTGGACGAGATTGCAGAACTTGACGACAAGGAAGGCATGACAAGAGAGGAAAGAAAAGAGAAAGAAGAAGAACTGTCAGCAAGATTCTTGCTGAAAATGATTAAGATTCAGCAGGCATAAACAGCAGAAAGGGGAATCGACATGAATGAAATAATATGCGATAAATGCGCGGCGACATTCACACCTGACATGATAGAGATTAAAAACAGAGTGATTACACAGGACGAAGAACACAACGACATCATCGAACAGTATTATGAATGCCCGATCTGTGGCACACATTACACAATCACAATCACTGACAGGGTGCAGCGAATAGCAATTCAGAAACGCAGACAGCTTCAGACAGCAGTAAAGAACGCGATCAGAGCCAAAAGACCAGCAAGGGCGCAGACATACAAGAACAAAGAAAAAGAACTTGCAGACGACATTCAGGCGCGTGCAAAGATGCTAAAAGAACAGTACGCAGAATATACGGAGGAATAAAAACATGTATGAACATTTCACAAAGACGCAGCAGCAGTTCGATGTCAGACGCGGCGATGTGTATTATATCAACAACAACAGAGGACAGAGAGGAAACGAGATCAGGAAGGACAGACCAGCCGTCATTGTGTCGGCTGACTTCCTGAACAAACACAGCGGCGATGTGGTCGTTGTGTTCCTAACATCACAGCCGAAGAAGGACATGTCAACACATGTGACGATCAGAACGACTGGAAGGGTATCTGAAGCACTATGCGAACAACCAACAACAGTCAGCGTTGAAAGATTGAATAACAGGATCGGAAGCGTAACCGACAGAGAAATGCAGCAGATCGACATTGCGCTTCAGATAGCATTGAAACTGGATGCAGGAGCAGACGAGAAGGAATATGTCGAAAATCAATCGGGGGGGCATCGCGCGAGCAGATGATCAGACTTGAAGCGGAGCGCGATACATACAAGAAACTTTATGAAGACATTATGAATCGAAGGAGATAGAAAAACATGCGAAGTATATGGATTGAACAGGCGATCAGCAATCTGGGTGGAATTATCGTGATTATATTGCAGCTGGGATTCATTGCAGTCCTGACAGCACTGATCATCCTGATTGTTACAGAGATAATCAAGGCAGCAGTCAAAGGAATCAAAGAGCAAAAAGGAGCAAAGAAGAATGAATAAGGTCATATTGATGGGAAGGCTGACAAGGGATGCACAGACACGATATACAGAAGGCGCAGAGCCTATGGCAATATCGCGCTTCACACTTGCGGTTGACAGGAGAGTCCAGAGAGATCAGGAAGGACAGTCAGCTGACTTCATTTCCTGTGTGGCATTCGGAAAGACAGGACAGTTCATGGAGAAGTACGGACAGCAGGGAACGAAGTTTGTGATTGAAGGACGCATTCAGACTGGCAGCTATACAAACAAAGAAGGTCGCAAGATTTACACAACGGAAGTTGTTGTGGAATTGGTCGAGTTTGCGGAAAGTAAAGCGGCAGCAGGCGACAACCAGTCAAGACCACAGCCAGCACCAGACAGCGGCGATGGTTTTATGAACATACCAGACGGCGTTGACGATTTGCCTTTTACATAAAGGCACAGGAAGGAGTGAAAGACATGAAGCTGAAGGAATATGCAACAAAGATAAAAAACAGGCTTGTGGGACAGCGTGCGAAGCCACAGGAGGAAGAAAAAGACGATCTGTCAGAGAAAATTGCAGAACGCACACAGGAATTGATTGCGGAAGACAGACAGGAAGCTGTCAGGGCAGCAGTCGTGGAAGAACCTGAACCAGAAGAAACGACAGAACAGCCGAAAGCAGAAAGAAACATCAGTGCAGATGTGATGAAACTGGCAGCAGTCACAAGAGGACTGAAGATTGATCCTGAATGGACAAAAGAAGAAACGATCAAAGCTGTATCGGAATACAGCGGACTTCCTGAAGAAGAAGTCGAAGTGCTGCTTGAATCGACAGCAAAGTGGGCGCAGGAAACAGGAAGAAAAATGGTAAAGAGTATCACGGAAGCGTTTGAAAAGTTGAAGCCAGCGTTTGAACAGGTAGGGAAAGCAATCACAGAAGCATTCAGGAAGACAAAATGGACAGGATTGCAGTTGCGAAAAGAGCTGATCAGCAATAACAGACGCAAAATGAAAGGAATGCCGATGATCAGGGCGAAGGCGATTGAAAAAGCCAGAAGGAATGAAAGGCGAAAGCCTAAAAAGTAGAAGGAAGGTGTGCAATGTGCAAAATAGCGATGAAACGCAGCAGGACATGACGGAAGCAATCAGGATCGCGGTGCGGAAGGCGTTTGCTGAAGTCAAAATTGAAGAAAAGAGAGCAGAGAAGAAAAAAACACTGTATAACACACGAAGATTGATGGAATCATACATAGATTTAAAAAAATACATCAATAATGCAATTACGGAGGAAGAAGAAGTCACAGAAGCGGCATACAGCGTCCTGAAGGGCGAAAATGCGAAGCTGAAATCTGCCAAGGAAGCGAAAATGGTCACAGCGATGATGATTATTAACATTGACAGGGCATTGACCGAACTGGAAACCGAAAGCAGGAAAGAAGGCACATTGTACAAGTATGAAGCGTTCAGAATGCACTATATTGACGGACTGACCTTTGAAGAAATTGCGGATCAGCTTGATTGCGGAAAAAACAGCCCTTCAAACTGGTGCAAGGCGATTTTGAAGAAAATGTCTGTCAAATTATTCGGAATTAACGGAATTTGAAAAAAGGCGACCTGAAAAAGGCTTTTTTCGAGGGAAACGACAACGAAAGCATGGGAAAAGCGTGGGAAAAGTGAGGGTTTTTATAGGGGACATCCTAAAGTAAAATAGTATCGTGAAATGTTGTACAGAAAGACCAAAACAGCACAGAAGTGTTGAATCGGTCTTTTTTATTGCATTTCTGCCCTCTTATTTGCGGAATGTGGGTGCTTATATAAGGGCATCCACAGGAAGCATAAAAACAAGGCTTTATATAGGGGCATACCTGACAGGGGCGCATATATAGGGCGTATATAAGGGGTATATATAAGCGGTTGCATATAGAGCCTATACAGACGGCTATATGAAGCATATGCAGCAGTAGGAAGGTGGTGCAAGGGTTTGTTATTTCACAAGTGCAGATGTGGGGCTTTAATACCACAGAATATAGCTGAATGTGAAGCCTGTGCAGCGAAGGCAGCAGGGCAGCAGTCAAGACACATGGAATACAACAAACACCGAAGAAACAAGAAGACAGCAGCCTTCTATGTATCAAGTGAGTGGAGGAAGACAAGAGCCGAAACAATCAGGCGGTTTGATGGCGTTGATATATATGCCTTCTATGTGCTGCATGTAATACAGACAGCTGACATGGTGCATCATATCACACCTATTGAAGATGACTGGAACAGACGGCTTGATGCAACCAATCTGATTCCATTGAGCAATCACAGCCATGGAATCATTGAAGCCTTGTACAGCAAGGATGAACAGACAAAAAAAGCGACACAAAAGATGTTGTATGACCTGATAGAACGCCACTGGAAGGCGACAGGGGGAGTATGAAAAAGTATCGGGTTAAGTTTATTTAGTCGCGCTTCCACTCTTCCGTGGAGAAAACTCCCCACGGAAAATCCAGAACAGGGCATCCGAAAAGGGTGCGTGTCAGAATCTGACACACCGCAAGGAAACCAGCAAAGAAGGGAGGTCGCAGAAGAATGGCAGGACAACGACAGCCGATCGCGCTGGTGCAGGCAAAAGGAAAAAAACACCTGACAAAAGCTGAAATTGAAGAACGTCAGCGAACAGAAGTGAAAGCGGCTGCGGATAAAGTGACAGCACCGCAATACTTGTCGCCGACACAAAAAAGAACCTTCAAGAAAATCGTGAAGGAACTTCGTGCGATTGACCTCATATCAAATCTTGATGTTGATGCGCTTGCAAGACTGGTCATCGCACAAGAAAAATACATCGCAGTCACGCAAGAACTGAACAGACAACCGATCATGGTGGAAATTGAGATCGCAACAAAGCAGCTGGACGAATACGGACAGCCAGTGAAGATCAGAAAAGAAGTCGTGAACGGAGAAGTGGAAAGACTTGCGCTACTTCAAGACAGATATTTTAAACAATGTCGTCAGGGGGCTGCGGACTTCGGACTGACAGTGTCAAGCCGCTGTCGCCTTGTAGTGCCAAAAGCAGACAAGGAAACACCGAAAGAAAACAAGTTCGCGAAATTCGCATAAGGCGAACGCATGACAACAGATAGAACTACACAATACGCGCTGGATGTCCTTGCGGACAAGATTGTTGCTGGCGATCTGGTCAAAGCAGCATGTCAAAGACATATAGACGACATGAAAGCGGCTGAAGCTGCGCCATATCGCTATTACTTTGATGTTGAAGAAGCAGAAAGGATCATTGACTTCGCAGAAACGCTGACCATTGCGGAAGGCGAAGAAGAACAGCCAGTGACAGCATATCCGTTTCAGTGCTTCATTTTAGGAAGTCTGAACGGATGGAGAACTAAAGACGGACATCACAGACGATTCAGAACCAGTTATATACAGCTGGGGCGACAGAACGGCAAGTCATTCCTGAATGGTATTCTGGCGGCTTATTACGGCAATTTTGACAAGTACAAATATGGTCAGGTTTACTGTACAGCCACAAAGAAGGATCAGGCAATGATTGTCTTCAACGAAATTGTGAAGTTCGTAAATTCTGACAGCGATCTGTCAGAATGCTTCAAGATTCACGAACACAATTCAACAATTGATTGCAAGATCACACACAGCAAGATCAAGGCACTGTCAGGCGACACAAAGTCAATTGACGGCTTCAGACCATATCTGGGAATCGTGGACGAATATCACGCACACAAAGATGATCAGATGTACAAGCTGCTTGAAGGCGGTATCAAGAAAATGAAGTCGGCACTGATCAGCGTGATCACGACAGCAGGATTTGACCTGAAATCGCCATGCTTCGCGCTATACGAATACTGCGTGAAAGTCCTAAAGGGTATCGCAAGCAATGATTCACAGTTCATTTACATTGCGCAAATGAATGAATCTGACGATATGTGGACACCTGAAAACTGGATCAAGGCAAACCCGATTCTGGAATATGACAGGGATGCATTGCAGAACATGATCCCGATTGCTGCAACAGCAAAGGAAATGGGAGGATCGACACTGCGCGACTTCATCGTCAAGCAGCTCAACATGTGGATTCAGTGGACGAACGATGTCTATATCAAGGACATGGATGTCTGGACAAGGGCAGCAGTTAAGAAGACGCTGGCTGACTTCAGAGGTCAGAAGGCTTATGTCGGACTTGACCTGTCATCAGGCGGCGACTTGACATCAATCGCAATCGTGATCCCATTCATGCGCGGCGAAGACAAATGTTACTTTGTACACGCACACAGCTTCATTCCGAAAAGGAGAGTTGAAGAACACATCAAGACGGATCGCGTGCCGTATGACCTATGGATCAGACAGGGGCTTGTCGAAGTCACTGAAACAATGGGCGGTGTAAAAACAGACTATAAGTACATAATTGCGTACTTGCAGAAGATAGTGAAGCTGTATGAATTGGATGTGCAGTGGATTTGTTATGATCCGCACAATGCTTCAGCGTTCCTGACAGACTTGGAAGCACTGGGATTTGACAGTATCGCAGTGAAACAGTCGGCAAGAGAATTGAACGATCCGACAGTTGACTTCAGGCTGGAACTGGAAGCAGGGCATGTCGAACATGACGGAAGCGAAGCAACAAAGTGGTCTATTGCGAACGCAAAGACGACTTCAAACAGCTTCGGGGAAATAAAAATTGATAAAGAATACGCAACAGAGCGAATCGACATCGTGGATGCAATCATTGATGCATGGATGATGGCAATGAAGGGCGAAATCAAGCCAGATGTCAACAGATACCTTGATATTTGGTTCGCAGGAACAGAGAAATTGCGACAGAAGGGAGGTGCGCAAGGTTGAACATGTGGAAAACACTGAACAAAGGAATTATGAAAGCATTCGGAATGAATATTGAAACAGATACAGCAACACTGAATGATGAATCGTTTCTGGAATGGGTTGGGATTAAGCGCGACAGTGAAAGCAAGAAGCCGACATCTGACGTGACATACTTCACTTGTTTGAAAATGATGTCAGAAACAGTCGCGAAAATGCCATGGAAGTTGTACCAGAAAACAAACAAGGGCATCAGTGAGCCGATAGACAACGACATTGCAAGGCTTATGAAGCAGCGTCCGAACCCTTTTATGACACCGACAACCTTCTGGAACGCTGTAGAAATGAACAGAAACCATTATGGGAACGCATATGTCTATGTACGCAGGAAATTCAAGCGCAAGAAATATGGTGGAGAATATAAAGCACTGGACATGTGGATCATGCCATCGGACAGGGTGCAGATCATAGTTGACGACAAAGGCATTTTCGCAGGCAAAGGGAAAATCTGGTACTTGTACAGTGATGAATATTCAGGCGAACAGTATATATTCAGGACGGAAGATGTCTTGCACTTCAAGACTTCACACTGCCTGAACGGAATAGTCGGACTACCAGTGCAATACATCCTGAAGCAGACAGTCGAAGGCGTGATTGAATCACAACGCTTCCTGAATAATTTGTACAAAAACGGATTGACAGCGAAAGCGGTGCTGGAATACACAGGCGAACTGAATGAAGATGCAGCCACAAAGCTGCGACAGACTTTTGAACGCTTCGGAGCAGGAAGCCAGAACACAGGCAAGATTCTTCCTGTGCCACTGGGAATGAAGCTGACACCACTGGATATTAAACTGACAGATTCACAGTTCATCGAGTTGAAGAAGTATTCTGCGCTTCAGATTGCAGCAGCGTTCGGAATCAAGCCGAACCAGATCAACGACTATGAAAAATCATCATACAGCAATTCGGAAATGCAGCAGCTGTCATTCTATGTGGACACAATGCTTTTCGTGCTGAAGCAGTACGAAGAAGAAGTAAACTACAAGCTATTATCGGATGACGAAACGGAAGACGGACTGTACTTCAAAATGAATGAAAAAGTATTGCTTCGTACCGACAGCAAGACACAAATGGAAATCCTGAAAGAAGGAATCAACAACGGAATCGAAACAGTAAACGAAGCCAGAAGAAAACTTGATTTGATGGATATGGAAGGCGGCGACACATTGATTGTAAATGGAACTTATGTGCCGTTGACGAAAGTCGGGGCAGCATATGACAAAGCTGAAGAACAGGACACTGAAGAAAACAGCGATCCTGACAATCCTATAAATGAGCCAAACACAGAAGGCGGCGAAAATACGGATCAGGATGAACAGGAGCAGGAAACAGCCGAAACGAATGAACCTGACACCGATCAGGAAGGAGGGAAAGACGATGGCGAAGAAAATGAACTTCACAAGAAGAAATCGAACGAAAAGAACGATTGAAAATGTCGGCTTCATGCAGATCAAAGACGCGGCAGCAGGCGGCGTTGAACTGTACATATATGGCGACATTGTATCTTCGGCGTGGGACAAGTGGACATCAGAAGACACCTGTCCACAGGACATCACAGACTTTCTGAACGGCATTGACAACAATGCAGAACTGACAGTGTACTTCAACAGCTGTGGCGGCGATGTATTCGCAGGAATTGGCATATACAACATTTTGAAACGCCACAAAGGACATATCACAGGCATTGTGGACGGAATTGCAGCGTCAATCGCATCCGTGATCCTTATGGCGTGCGATGACATTATTGTGTCAACAGGCGCACAGATTATGATTCACAAGCCGCTGACAATGGCGTGGGGCAATGCAGACGACTTCGCGGCGGTTATAAGCCAGCTTGACAGCTGTCAGCAGATGATCACAGACATCTACATGACAAAAGCAAAGGAAGGCGTGACAGCAGACCAGTTTGAAGAACTGATCAATGCAGAAACATGGATGTCGGAAAGCGAAGCATCAGAGTGTCGCGCTTCAGACTATTTCAACATCAAAGTGGATGAATCAGCGGAAGCAGTCGCAGCATGTGTCGGCTACATGATAGACAGATTCAAACATGCGCCAACAGGAATGAAGACTGAAACAGCTGAAGACATCGAAGCAAGACAACAGCAGGCAGACGAATCAGAAGAAATTCTGGGCGATCTGTACATGTATGGAATTTAAGAAAACGGAGGAAAAGCAATGAGCAAAGAAGCAAGAGCGTTGTTGAGAAAGATCAACGACAAAAAGAACGCAATCAAAGCCCTTGTGAATGAGGGAAAGACAAAGGAAGCAAAGGAAGCAAAAGCAGAACTTGTGGACATGCAGGATCGTTTCAACATCCTGATGGACTTGGAAGAGGACGAGGACGAGGACATCAAAGACCAGCTTGACAAGGATGAAGCAACAAGGGTTGAAGGAAAAGACAAAACACCTTCAAAGAAAGACATTGCGCGTGCATTTGTCAATCGTATTGTCTGCGGAATGCGCAAGACAAAAATGGACGAGAAAGACAAGAAGATCATGGACGCAATGTCGGAGAAGACAGACGAGGACGGCGGCTTCACAGTTCCACAGGACATTCAGACAGACATCCACGAATTAAGAAGGACAGATGACGACCTTGAACAGTATGTCAATGTTGAGCCTGTCAGCACACTGTCAGGAAGCAGAGTGCTTGAAAAAGATGCAGATTCGACACCATGGGATGATGTAGATGAAGCAGCAGAGTTCGGAGAGGAAGAAACACCGAAATTGCGACAGATCAAGTACAAGATCGGCAAGAAGGGCGGCATCCTGAAAGTAACACGCGAACTTCTTCAGGACACAGCAGAAAACATTCTGGGCTTCCTGAATAAGTGGATCGCGAAGAAGTCAAGAGCCACAAGAAACGCCGCGATCCTGAAGAAACTTGCAGAGATTACAAACACGAAAGAAGTTGCAATCAGCACTGTGGACGATCTGAAGACAGTCTTCAATGTGACACTTGATCCAGCGATTGCAGCGTCTTCAATCGTTCTGACAAACCAGTCAGGATTCAACTATCTTGACGCATTAAAGGATGAACGCGGCGACTACATTTTGCAGCCAGATGTCACAGACAAAACAAAGATGCTTCTTTTTGGTGTATATCCGATCAAGAAGGTCAGCAACAAAGTTTTGAAGAATGTCGAAGTGAAGACTGATGGAAGCAATGTGTCAGCGTACAAGTACCCACTTTATATGGGCGACTTGAAGGAAGCAATCACTTTATTTGACCGCGAGAAGATCAGCATCGAACTTTCAACCGAAGCTGGCGATTTATGGGCGAAAGACCAGACAGGAATCAAGGTGCGTGACAGATTCGATGTGCAGGCATTTGATGAAGAAGCAGTCATCAAGGGAGAAATCACAGTTCCTGTTGCTGGTTAATGGCAGCAGGCTTCAGGAGAGGAGGAAAAGGCATGGAACTGGAAGAACTGAAAGCATATTGTCGTATCGACTATGACGATGACGATGAAGTGATCAAACTGATTTATGCAGCAGTGCTGGAAGAAATGACAGACCTGATCAAAGACTTCAATCCTGAAGCACTCACGAACCGCCAGAAACTGTTGGTCTGCATGTATGTCAAAGAAGCCTACGACAACAGGGACAGAACAGCACCAATAGACGACAAAGTCAGATTCGCGGTGCAGTCGATGATGCTGAAAGAAAGGTTGAAGTGATATGTCAAGCGCAAGGATCAAAATATACAAATATCAGTATGGGAAAGTTGATGGAAGGCGAGTGGAAATAGAACCGATCTTGCATCACGAATGCTGGTGCGAGATCGGCAGCCTTTACGGAAAAGAACTGTACAAGGCAATAGAAATCAGGCTGGAAGACACGATTGTGTTCGACAAAGTCAGGTATTGCAAGAAGGTCAAAGAGATAGCAGCACACCTGAAAGACTACTTCGTGGAGTACGAAGGCGAAAAATACAATATTTTCGCAAGGGACTTCAGACAGAATGACAAGCAATATGTACAGCTGAAGGCGAACCGCGTCACATAGATGTGTCAGATTCTGACACGGAAAGGAAGCAGCATGAAAGTGACTTTTGAATTTGAAGGACTGAAAGAACTTCAAAACAGACTGGAAACGCTTGCGAGCGATTCAGAAATCAGAAAGACAAACAAGCAGATATTCCAGCGTTCTGTTGATTATACCGAACCACGAATGAAGGCGGTTATGGCAAGGTCAGCAGACAATTCAAAGTCAGGAAAGAAGGGATACAGACCTTCTGGACACGCTGCGGATAATATCCCCACGAAAGCGACAACAAAAGGCGGCGAAGTCGGCTGGACGCTTCTAGGAGATGCTGAAAATTGGTTTTATATGAAATTTGTAGAGTGGGGGACAACGAAACAGCCCCCACAAGACTTCCTTTACAACACAATGGAAGAATGCCGCGGACAGTGGGACACGATAGCGGATCAGGAATATCAGAAGTTATTGAATGAAAAGCTGGGAGGATGACACATGGACATTGTGAAGAAGACACTGGATGCGCTTGCAGTGCTGGAAGCAGAAGGAATCACAGTGCAGCAGGGCTGGTATGACGCAGACATCAAGGGACTGCATGTGACTGTGTGGAATCTGGGGGACTACGGCGGCGAACATTCGGACGATGACGAAGAAGTCGAGATTGCAGCAGTGCAAGTGTGCATCTGGTCAAGCACAGATCAAATCAGGTTAAAAAAGAGAATCAAGCGACTTATGAAAAAGGCAGGATTCGCATTCATGGGCGCAAATGACAATCTTGAAACAGATACAAAAATATTTATGAATGCCGCAAGGTTCATGGCGGCAGAAGAAGCAGAACAGGAGGACGAAGAAGAATGAGTGAAGCAGGAAAGCAGCAGATCATCAGATCAAGAACAAAGTCGTTTCGTGACATTTATGTCGCACCAGTAACACAGAACGATGCGACAGCATACGCAGCAGGCACACCAGTCAAACTTGCGCGTGCCATTTCAGGAAAAGTGTCTGATAAATTCAGTGTTGAAAAAATTTACAGCGATGATGGAGTGGAAGACACAGTTGAAACCTACGAAGGAACAGACGTGGAGTTTGAAGTCAATTCACTTGCACCGCAGGACAAAGCAATGCTGTTCGGTCATTTATACAAGAATGGCTGGCTTGTAAAAAACAAGGACGACAAAGCACCTGAAGTCGCTGTCGGATATAGAGCAAAGAAGCTGAATGGCAAATATGAATTTGTATGGCTTTATGTCGGAACATTCGGACAGGGATATGACGACAACTATCAGACACAGGAAGATAAAGTCACAACACAGACAGCAACACTGAAGGGCAGCTTTTACGAACGCGCATGTGACGGAAACTTTGAAACACAGGTTGATGAAAGCAACCTTCTGGCAGAACATACGGACGCAGCGACAGCGATCAAAAACTGGTTTGGAAAAGTACAAGAGCCAACAGAAGCAGCGTAAAAGAACAATAGGAGGGCAAACACAATGAAAAGAAAACTAATTATAAACGGCAAAGAATATGAAATGCCAAAGATGGACGTTGACACCTACATGGAATATTTGGAAGTCAGGGACGACATCATGGGAACTGAAAAGAAAAGCGGACTTTATACCGCAGAACAGTTCCGAAAGATGCTGGACTGCATTTGCATGGTTTACGGCAATCAGTTCACTGTTGACGAGTTGAAGGACAAGGAAACAGGGCTGGGAGTTGCAGCAATCATCATGGAATTTGCACTGATCGAAGAATCGCTTGGCGATGAAGTCAACGGAAAGGTTGAGAAGCTACAAAAAAATTTTACAAGTGGCAAATAATACCCGAACTGACGCTGACGTGCGATGAAAAAGAATATATATGCGCGTCAGTGTCGGTTGAAAAGTACAGAGCATATACAGAACTTATGGAAAAGAACAACGGCGAGGATGTTTCGTCTGCATTTCAATTCAATGCAGCAATTATGAAAACGATCTTCGGCATATCTGAAAGAGAAGTGCTGAAGGCAGATGTCGCAGAACAGCTGGCAACAGCAAAAATGATTCATTTTGTGATGCAGGACATCATCACACCGAAGTTCCTTGAATTAAACCCAAACAGACCAGATGAAGTCGAACAGGAGAAGTCAGCATTCGATGATTACGACGAAGAAAACGGCTACAACGAAGCGGAAAAGCAGCTGGACGATGAAAACATCTGGAAAGTGTGCCGCGACAATGTGGACAGGGTTGTCAAGCTGTGTATAAAAGGGCTGAACGATTCACTTTCAAATGTTATGAAGTCGGATATTATGAGCCTTTTGGATCATGTGGCGTTCGAGATCAAGACCATCAACGAAAAGTGATGAAAGGAACGTGCATATATGGCGCAGGCATCAATCAAGATCGGTGCTTCAATGTCAGAATATCAGTCGGCTATGAAAGCGGCGGTCGCAAGCATGAAAGAACTGTCGTCACAGTACAGTCTTGCTGCTGCGAATGCCAAACTGTACGGCACGAAATCTGACGCGTTAAAGGCGAAGATCAGCGAACTTACACAGAAAATGGATGTCCAGAAGACGAAAGTCGCGGATTGTAAAACACATTATGAAACGCTGACAACACGACTGGACAACAACAAGAAAAAAAGCGAAGAACTGAAGACGAAAGTCGCAGAACTGTCAAGAGCCTATGAGGAAAGCAAGGAAGCGACTGGCGAAAATTCAGAGGAAACAAAGAAATTAAAAACAGAGCTGGACAAAGCGGAAAAGCAGCTGGCAACAACAGAAGCGCAAACAACGAAGTATGAAGCAGCAGTGAAGAAACAGGGCGCAGCAGTCACACAGGCTGAAGCTGACCTTGCGAACATGGAAGTGCAGCTTCGTGATGTCAATGCGGAACTTGCACGCCAGAAGTTCGATGAATACGCGGAAAAGGCTGGAAAAGTCGGACAGGCAGTGCAGACAGCAGGACAGCACATGATGAAGGTCACAACCGCGATCGGCGGTGTGGCAGCGGCATCGGTAACAGTTGCAGCAAACTTTGAACAGCAAATGTCAAAAGTGCAGGCGATCAGCGGAGCAACAGCAGAGGACACAGACAGGCTGACAGAATCAGCGCGTCAGTGGGGGCGTGATACAAAGTATTCAGCAACAGAAGCTGGCGAAGCGTTTGAATATATGGCACTTGCAGGCTGGAAAACGGATGACATGCTGGAAGGTATTGGCGGCATCCTGAATCTGGCGGCAGCATCGGCGATGGACTTAGGAACAGCGTCAGACATCGTCACAGATTATCTGACAGCGTTCGGGCTATCGGCGAAGGATGCTGGAAAATTCGCAGATGAAATGGCTTACGCAATGAGCCATTCAAACACAACAACCGAAGCACTTGGAGAAGCATATAAAAACTGCGCTGCGACAGCGGCTTCAATGGGCTATTCGGTAGAAGAAACAACCGCAGTATTGATGACAATGGCGAACGCTGGTGTGAAAGGCGGCGAAGCAGGAACAGCCCTGAACGCTATTATGACCAGACTTGCAACCGACACAAAAGGCTGCGCAACGGAATTGTCGAAGTACGGCATTGAAGTGTACGATGCGCAGGGCAACATGAACAGCTTGTCAAGCATCCTGACAGGAGTTCGCGGCGTATGGAACAATTTGACAGATGAACAGCAAGCGAACCTTGCAAAGACAATCGCAGGAACGAACCAGTTTTCTGCATTGCAAACAATCATGTCTGGCTTGTCAGATGAAGCGATTGCAAGCGGAATGTCCTTCAGTGATTATGCCGAAGCATTGCAGAATTGTGACGGCACTGCATCCGACATGGCGGCAACAATGCAGGATAATTTGCTGGGAAGACTGACACAGCTGAAGTCGAAGCTGGAAGATATTGGAATAACTGTGGGAAATGCACTGCTTCCGTTCATGGAAAAGACAGTGGCAAAGATTGGAGAACTTGCAGACAAGTTCGCAGCATTAAGCCCACAGCAGCAGGAAACGATTTTGAAGATCGCAGGCGTTGTGGCTGCCATAGGTCCTTTGCTGACGATAGTCGGAAAAGCTATCAGCGTATCTGGACAGTTATCATCAGGAATCGGAAAAGTTGTCGGAAAGCTGGCAGAGATGGGAACGACAGCAGGGGGCGCGACAGGCGGTATGGCTGTCTTGAAGGGCGCACTTGCAGCGATCACATCGCCAGTCGGAATTGCAATAGCAGCAATCGCAGGAATCACAGCGGTTGTTGTGACGCTATGGAAGACGAATGAAGACTTCAGAAACAAGATCACAGAAATCTGGAACAGGATCAAGTCAGTGTTCACAGAGTTCGGGCAGCATATAACCGACAAACTCAATTCACTGGGCTTCGATTTTGAAAACTTCGGGGAAGTGGTCAAGGCAATCTGGGAAGGATTCTGCAATGTGTTAGCACCGATCATCGAAGGCGTTTTCAATAATATTGCAATATTCATTGAAACAACACTGAATGTGATCACAGGCGTGTTTGATTTGTTTGTGTCATTATTCACAGGCGACTGGTCGGGTGCTTGGGATGCAGTAAAAGGAATATTTGAAAGCGTATGGAATGGGCTGAAGGAATATATCAGCAATATCCTGAACACGATCAAGGGCGTTGCTGACGCTTTTCTGGGCTTATTTGGTACTTCATGGGATGAAGTATGGAATAGCATCAAGACAACCTTCGAAAACATCTGGAATGGCATTGTATCGTTCTTTTCTGGCATACTTGACGGAATAGTGAACGCAGTCACGACAGTGTGGACAGCGATCAGCACAACAATTTCAGATGTGCTGACAGGAATCTGGAACACATTCAGCAACATATTCACGACAATCAGGGACTTTGTATCAACAGTCTTTGAAACAATCAAGAATGTGATCACAGTTGTGATCATGGCGATTGCGGAATTTTTCAGCGCAGCCTTTGAAATCCTGACAGTCCCGTTCCGATTCATTTGGGAGAACTGCAAAGAAACAATTATTTCAATCTGGGATGCAATCAGCACAAAGATACAGACAGCAATCACGTTTGTACAGAATATTATCACGACAGTATGGAACGCGGTCAGCAGCGTATTCACGACAGTGT
>OBRR01000033.1_pt1 | contig 39520 bp, 47 predicted proteins | sample 1494901 | NCBI WGS metagenome assembly OBRR01 (sample SAMEA3360689, study PRJEB22359) | human gut metagenome | biome: ENVO:urban biome; feature: ENVO:human-associated habitat; material: ENVO:feces | place: Bangladesh | collected 2011
AATTGTTTTTTTACGATTGTGTAAAATGTGAATGCCTCCTAAAGCAGTTCCTGTAAAAAAGGGAACTGTTCTTTTTCGATATGAAACGGATTTTTAAAAAAGGGAATTTGCGCCATGGACAGATGATATTTTTTACGAAAAGCCTGCATATCGTTTCCTTCTCCGAACAATACTAAATAGTAAAAGTCTTCCCCTGATTTCTGCCCGATAAAAGTTGATTGAATAAATTTGTGATAAAGCTGTTCTTTCCACGGCGCAAGACTGCCTATTACAATTTTGCGGTCGCATCGTAAGAATTCATTGTAGTTTGCCTCTGTCAGCACACCAAAATCATACAGCAGATAACAGTAGCCATGATTTAAAATTTGCGGAATTTCCCCAATTGAAACCGCAGGGTAATAATCAACATCATAAATGGTAAACATATTATGAGGGCTTTCTTTTTTGAAAAAAGGTGTGTCTTTGGATGTGAATCCGGACAGACTCTCAAAGTCCTGGGACTGGTTTAGTTCCAGACAGGCAGTGGAACAGCGCAGTTTGGAAGCACAGTAGTTTGACAGTGCAATGGAAAGATGCGTGACACCACAGCCGTGACCGCAGCCACAGATGCCAATCGAATAATGTTTTAAGGTTGTCTTTTTCTGAAATTTAAAAATTTCTTTTTTCCCCTTTCGAAAGATAATACATGAAAGAATAAATCTGTTTTGGTTTCGGTACAGGTAAATGCATCCCCGTCAAAAGGAAAGCAGTATACTTTACAGCCGAGTTTTCCTGCAAGTTTTTTTGCAGAGGACTGGTTATTGTAATTACAGATAAAAGCGGTGTTTCCGAGACGGAATAATTCCAATCCGGTGGAGATGGTCTGTGCGAGATCCCACGGACTGCCACTTAAGATAAAAAGATTAAAATTCTCTGGGCCTAATTCTATTATATCCTTCTGATATACACCAAAGTCTTTCACATAAATGGCGTCTTTGGAACCGGGCGGTTCAATCCCCTGACCGTAGTCCGGGATACCGCGGAAATATTTGTAATAACAGATACCATTCTGTTCTTTGACTGCCGGATGCTCCTGCAGCATGGAACGCAGATGATTGTTACCATTACGTTCTGTGTAAACGGCAGGATAACCATTTGCAGTTAATGTGCTGGCAAGTGCTATGGCAATATGTGTTGTGCCAATACCTGGTTTGCTTCCAAAAACAGAAATATTTTTGATTGTGAGATGGGAAACGGATGGACACGCTGTTTTTAGATCCTGTTCAAGAGCTTCTTTAAAAAGACGGACCGTTTCATATCTGTCCGCTGCATCATATGCAGTAGCTTTTTGAATGATTGTCTGAAAAATAGTGGAACAGGGGTCCGTTGTATAGCTGCTCAGATATTGCAGGACTTTCCCGAGTCCATACACATCTGCGGAAGGCGTCACTGGAAGACCATTCAGAGCCTCCGGCGCAGCAAAATCCATTGTTCCGTAAATTTGATAATTTTTTCCAGAACCGGTAAAAAAAGATGCAATTCCAAAATCGATTAATTTTATCTGATTTCCACATACTATAATATGCTCTGGTTTTAAATCCTGATATAGGATCGGATATGGCACTAAATGATGCAGATAATCTAAAATATCACAAAGCTGGATGCCAAATTTTATTAAAAGTTCATGGGAAATTTTTTGATCTGACACAAAAGTGTCAATGGATTGTCCCTGAATAAATTCCTCAATGATATAAAAGAAATGTTCATCTTCTTCAACATCATAAATAATGGGAATTCCAGGATGATTGAGATCCTTCAGAAGTGTGGCTTCCGAAGAAAGTGAAGATACCGGTGAAGTGTCTTTGGGGATACACTTGATTGCCCGATATACGTTCAGTCTGATATGTTCGGCAAGATAAACGGTGCTGCTGTTTCCAGTACCAAGAGTAGATAGAACCCGGTATTTGCCAAACAAAATTGTTGGTTTAACGAAAGATCGCTCCTTTCAAAGCGTATCCGTTCCGCCATCTCATGCATACCTTTATAACATGAACAAAAATGTTTTGCAACTACTTTTTATAAATTTGGTAAATTTTCACAAAATTTTATAAGCGTAAAGGAATTGAAGATGAGTTTAGAAATATTTAATAAAATGGTATACTTTACATCAACAGGGCATTTGATTATAATAGATGTACAGTTTACAAGGTTTTCCGGATGAAGGAAGTGATAATATGAAAATTGAAAAAGTGAATGAGAATCAGATTCGTTGCACTTTGACCAGAGAAGATCTGGCAGAACGTCAGATTAAGCTCAGTGAACTCGCATACGGGACCGAAAAGGCGAAGATGCTGTTTCGAGATATGATGCAGCAGGCTGCCTATGAATTTGGATTTGAAGCAGACGATATACCGCTTATGATTGAAGCTATCCCGCTTTCCGCGGACACAATTATTCTGGTGATTACGAAGGTAGAATATCCGGAGGAACTTGATACACGTTTTTCCAGGTTTTCAGATCCTGATCCGGAAGATTTGTATGAAGATGCTATGTCAGACAGTGTGCAGAATGCAGCGGCAGCAGGCGCTGATGATATATTAGGATTATTCAGAAAGATTCAGGAAGAGCATAAGAAAGCTGCAAAGGAGCCGGAGGGTGATACCCAGGCGGCGGAGAGCAGTGAGAAAACAGCGAAGGAAGAAAATCCGGTAAACGTACTTGTAGACATTACAAAGCTGTTTGTTTTCAGGAATCTTGATGAAGTGACAAGACTTGCGCATATCCTGAATGGTTTTTATGCGGGAGAGAATGATCTTTACAAGAGTCAGACCGCCAACCGCTATTATCTGCTGGTGAGCAAGAGTGATCAGTCACCGGAAACATTCAATAAGGTCTGCAATATTTTATCAGAATATGCAGCACAGCAGCCATATATGCCGGCAACAGGAGCATTTTTCAGGGAACATTATCATATGATCCTGCAGGGAAATGCGCTTCAGACTCTGGCAGAATTATAAACGAATCAAAAAGCCTTCGGGCAAAAAGAAAAGGTACCGGCAATTTGCCGATACCTTTTTTGTAATAATGTTTGCTTAAAACTAAGCGAGGTCTTTTGCTAAGAAATCGTTGATCTCTTTTACTAAAGCATCCGGATCAATTCCGTGAACCATAGCTGCCTCTTCAATTGTTTCCATCTGGGAAGATGGGCATCCAAGACAATGCATACCAATATTTAAAAGAATTGGTGCAATATTCTGGTCAATCTGAAGTAATTCACCAATCATGGTTGATTTATTAACCTGAGCCATTCTGATATCCTCCTTGTATCTTTTTGGAAAAAGTTCTGATACTTTTTCGTTGTATTCCCACATACGACAAAGTGATATTTGCCGTATTAGTGTGTCCAATAACGAGGTAATTATAATACGATTTGTCCTGGAAAGCAAATAAATTGTAGATTTTTCTATGGATTTTTCTAAGGGAAAAAGAAGATTTTGACGATATATGAAGCAGATGAGTTGAGAAGGAAGGAAAAATATGAGAATTAATAATAATATGTCAGCAGTGATCACCAATAAGCAGCTGCTCCGCACAGAAAATAATCTTACAAAATCCATGGAGCGGCTTTCTTCCGGTCTGAAGATCAATCATGCAAAGGATAATCCTGCCGGGATGGCAATCTCCAATAAGATGAAGGCACAGATCGATGCGTTAGACAGAGCTTCTTCGAATGCATCCGATGGAACTTCTGTACTTCAGATCGCAGATGGAGCGTTGAATGAGACAAGTGCTATTTTACAGAGAATGCGTGAACTTTCTGTACAGGCAGCAAACGGAACGAACTCTTTAGAGGACAAACAGGCAATTCAGGACGAGATCGAGGCGCTGAAGGAAGAGGTCAACCGTATTTCCAAAGATACGGAGTACAATTCAAAATCATTGTTGGATGGCTCGCTGGATACGCGTGTATATACGGATAACGCAAATGTTTCCCGTGTGAATGTTTCGGATTATGTAAACCCGGGAAAATATGAGATCGATATAGTAAAAGCTGCAGAGAAAGCAAAGGCCGCATCTACTGCCAATACAATTAAAAGCGATGATGCTGCAACCAAAATCGGTGTTTCAGGTACTGTTTCCATCAACGGATACGGCGTGGATATTGACAAAGATGACACGATGGCAGCAGTTTTTGAAAAACTCAGGGCAGCAGCTGAAGTGGGAGAAGCAGAACTTGTGACAGACAAGACGAATCAGAAAGAATTTCAAGGTTTTCAGGCAGCCAGATATGGTTCCACGGTTCCATTAGTATTGACATTTTCCGGAAAAGATGGCACTACATCGGAAGAGTTTGCAAAGAAACTGGGATATGATGCTAATCTGACAAAGAACCCGGATACAGGTGACATGGTCTATGATGCGTCTAAGCAGGATGCAACCAGAGGTACTGATGCCCAGATAGCACTTAGTGTCGGAACAAAAGATACATCCATTTTCTCAAGCACCGCAACTGTTGCAACCGATGGCAACAGAGTGACGATCACGGACAGAGACGGATTTTCCATGAGTTTTCTGGCAAAAGAAGGAAAAATAGGAAAGACAGTGCTTGATGTGACCGATATCGGTAATATGACGCTTCATATCGGAGCTAATGAGCACCAGAATATGGATGTCCGCATTCAGGAAATCTCTTCGGAGAGCCTTTATATTGATGATGTAGATGTCACGACAGTGACAGGTGCAGATCGTGCGATCAGTGCATTAGATGATGCAATTGCAATGGTATCCGACGCACGTTCCAAGATTGGTGCTTATGAAAACCGTCTGGAGTATGCAACTTCCAGTCTCGATACATTTGAGGAGAATATGACGGATGCAATGTCAAGACTGACAGATGTGGATATGGCAGAGGAAATGACCAATTATACACAGTACAATGTACTTCAGCAGGCAGGCGTGTCAGTTTTAAGTCAGGCAAATGATCTTCCACAGAATGTTTTATCATTGTTACAGTAGTATTTTTGCAGGGATGGTGTAAAACGTGGAAAAAGAGCAGATTTTGGATTTTACCAGAAGGATCAGCCAGAGTAACCGGAGCGGGCTTACGGTGATCAATTATGAGATCATCTTCGCTTATCTGGATGATGCAAAAAAAGCATATCAGGAAGAAAAATGGGAAGCGTTTAAGGTGGCTCTGCGAAAAGCACAGAATTCCGTTGGCGAGTTAATGCAGACACTGAATTTTTCCTATGAGATTTCTAAAAATCTTTATCAGATTTATGTTTTTAGCAGGGATTCCCTTGCGGCAGCAATGTATAAACGGAGTCTGACGGAGATTGAAAATGCAGAAAAAATGCTTCGGAAATTATATCAGAGTTTTTGCAAGGTGGCAGAGACAGATACCTCTGCGCCGATGATGAAAAATACTCAGCAGGTGTATGCAGGATACACATACGGAAAAGGTGATCTGGTGGAAAACTGCCAGGAACTGGACAAATCAAGAGGCTTCTTTGCATAGAAGCCTCTTCTTTTCGATTAAAGTGCCGGAAATTACTGGGAAAGTTCCATTTTTTTTATGCTTGCGAGCAAAAATTTATAACGCATCTGCACCGAGTTTAACTCGTAGATGTAGCAGTCGATCAGATCCGGATCGACAACATTTTCCAGATTATTATAAGCATCCTGCAGTGCACGTGCGGTCTGGTGGAGGTCATCCTTAAGAAGTGCATAGTGTTTATCCTTTGCATATTCCTCTTGTAAAATACGCATGGTAATCCCCTCCGATCAATAAAATTCTGTCCTTATGGGAACAGTCACTGAAATCTTATTAACAGTATAGTCATGAAATGGAAAAACTATACAATATCTCAAATAATTTTCATAAATTCCAGAAAACAATCATAAATTAAAACAAAAAACGTGGTGGTTATGGATCAAAAAATGGGAATGGTGGTACTTGCCATCATTTGTGGAATCATTCTTCTAGTACTTTTATTGCGAAAAAGGGCACAGATTATTTTAAATTTTTTAGTCCGAACAGCTCTGGGAGCCATCATGATTCTTCTGGTCAATGACATTTTGCAAAAGCAAGGCTTCGATATATATGTCGGTTTAAATCCGGTTACCCTTTTGACATCCGGAACCCTTGGATTCCCTGGGGTTGCGCTCCTTTATGGAATTGAGGTGACAAAGTTTTTGTAGGAAACTGCCAAAGTTCGACTTTTTTCACAATTGCTATAGACAAGCGGAAATGCGGTTGCTATAATGCGACTTACAACAAAGCGAGGTGATGAATTGGGGCGATTACAAATCTGACACTGCTGACATTTTTATCGATTGCAGTGGTAACAGATGTGCAATGCATGAAGATCAGTAACCGGCTGATCGTGTGTGGATTAATATGGGGACTGGTACTCAAAATTTGGGGAAATGGGTACGTTGGTATTCTGTATTTTATTCTTAATATTACAATTCCGGTGGTTCTTTTATTTCTTTTATTTCAGATGCATGCTCTTGGAGCAGGCGACATCAAATTATTTTCCTTAGTAGGTAGTTTTTTGACAACAAAGCAGTTATTTCTGGTAATGTTTGATTCCTTTCTTTTTGCAGCAGTGCTTGGCATGGGAAAAGTAGTGCAGCTTTATCTTTCACAGGGAGGGAAAAAGGAAAGATTCACAAAAATTCATTTTTCCATCGAAATCCTGCTGGCAGTTGTGTATGTAACAGGGAGGTGTGTAGTTGCAAAAAATTAAAATTGCCCTTTGTGATAAGGACAAGTTTTATTGTGAGCGCTTTGCGGCTTATATGATGAACCATAAAGCGCAGGAAATTGAGTTGAATATTTATTCCACGATCGAGCAGTTTACCGGAGATGAGAAAATGGGAAACTTTGATCTGGTGATTGCCGGGAGTGGATTTGAGGAGTTTTCTTCGGACGTAAATATCATGTATCTGTCTGATCTGTGTGGAAATCAGGCGGCGGAGGAGGCAATGTGGGAAAAAGATACGATACCGCAGAAGAAAATTGTTACGAAATATCAGCCGATGGAACAGTTGCTGCATGAGATTTATGTGCAGGCAGGGATGACCAAAAGGGAACCTGTGGGAGTGCAGGCTGCGGTACATGGGAAGGTGATCGGGGTAGTTTCGCCGGAATGTCATGAGATGCAGGAACTGTTTTCGGTGATGCATGCGGTAAATCTTGGCAGAGAGCAGAAAGTACTGTATTTCAATTTCCTTGAGTTCTCGGGCTTTCGGGAATTATTCGGACAGCAAAGGGATTTTGATTTTACAGACGTAGTTTTAAAACTCCGCAGTGGGGAACTGACGACAGAGTATTTTTGGAACTGTGTCTATGAAATGTCCGGAATATCTGTGATTTTGCCTTTTGAAAATCCGGAAAATATCAGGCAGATCGGCAGACAGGAGTGGGAACAATTTATTGATTTTATGGAACAAAATACGGACTTTGAGGTGCTTGTCGTAGATTTTGGCGTGAGTATGCCGGAACTGGCAGATTGCATGAGCCGCTGTGATGAACTGCTTCTGATCGGCAGGGAAGGTTATTTTTACGAGTGCAGGGACAAGCATTTTTATGAATGGCTGGAAAAGACAGGACATCAGGCAGTGGCAGAAAAAATTCACAAAGTCAATGTGCCATATACGGCTAAAAATATTCATGGCGGTGGAAATGTCATCGAGCAGTTACAGTGGAGTGAATTTGGTGATTTTGTCAGAAGATGGAAGGAGATCATGGATGAGTAGCAAATGTTTGGAGTGCGTATTGTGAGGAAAAAGAGAGTTTGGGAGGAATTATGCAGACATCGGATGAAGAAATTCAAAAGCTGAGGGAACATATTCTCGCGGAAATTGACCTCACCAGAGAGATGAGTGATACCGAAATCCGGGCAATTGTCTCAGAAAAATGCAGTATTTACGGAAAACAAAAATTTTTAAAACTGTCAGAGCAGGAAGCGTTAGAACAGTATCTGTTCCATTCGCTCCGCAAGCTGGATGTGTTGCAGGAATTACTGGATGATCCGGAAATCACAGAGATTATGGTAAATGGGGCAAAGCATATTTTTTACGAAAAAAGAGGGCAGCTGTTTGAGTCAGATAAGCATTTTACTTCCAAAGAGAAATTAAATGATGTCATTCAGCAGATGGCAGGAAGTAATAACCGTATGGTGAATGAGGCATCGCCGATCGTGGATACGCGCCTTGCAAATGGTTCAAGGGTAAATATTGTGTTACAGCCAATCGCAATTGACGGTTCGGCTATCTCAATCCGTAAATTTCCGGAGCAGCCGTTTGTGATGGAAAATCTGATCCGATTTGGAGCAATCACAGAGGAGGCAGCAGAGTTTTTAAAAGTGCTTGTGCTTTCCGGGTATAACATTTTTGTTTCAGGTGGGACAGGTTCCGGAAAAACAACATTTTTAAATGCATTGTCACAGTTTATCCCACGGGAGGAACGAATTATCACAATTGAGGATTCGGCAGAACTGCAATTGATCGACAAACCCAATTTGGTGCGGTTGGAAACAAGGAATGCCAATACAGAAGAGGTTCTGCCAATCACGATCCGCGACCTGATCAAAACGGCACTTCGCATGAGACCAAACCGGGTGATTGTGGGAGAGTGTCGTGGAGCGGAGGCACTGGATGTGCTGCAGGCGATGAATACAGGGCACGATGGAAGTTTGTCCACCGGACATGCCAATTCCTGCAAAGATATGTTGAGCCGACTGGAAACGATGGTTTTAATGGGGATGGAACTGCCGCTTCCGGCAATCCGAAGCCAGATTGCGTCAGGCATTGATATTCTGATTCATCTTGGACGTATGCGGGATAAGAGCAGAAAGGTGCTTTCAATTACAGAAATTGCAGGATACGAGGAAAATCAGATCATTTTGAATGATATATACCGCTTTAAAGAAGAGAAAGCGGAAGAAAATACAGTGCATGGAGCAATGGAAAAGGTCGGTGAACTGATACACACAGAGAAAATGATAAGGGCAGGGTATTGTCTGGATGGATTATAGTACATATTTTTTGAGCAAAAAAGAAATGATGGTTTGCATTGGAAAGGGGTTTCTGGCGGGAATGCTTGCAGCGTGGATTTTATATCAGTCTGTATATGGCATGGTCACTGCTTTTATTTTCATTCCACTGTGTATTCAAAGAGAGAAAAGGAAACGGCAGGAACAGCAAAAAGAGACACTTCTCTTGCAGTTCCGCGATGCAATGCAGAGTGTTGCAGCAGCACTTCAGGCGGGATATTCCATGGAGAATGCATGGCGGGAGAGCGAGAAGGAGATGACGGAACTATATGGACAAGATGGGATATTTGTCGGAGAACTGCATCAGATCAATCAGGCGGTTGGAATGAACCAGCCAATTGAAAAACTGTTATATGAATTTGCGCTTCGCAGCGATTGTGAAGATATTCAGAATTTTTCCGATGTTTTTTTGTTCGCGAAACGCAGTGGCGGTGATTTTCACAAAATTATAGCAACAACCATTGAACATATCAGCGATAAGATCGAGGTGGAAAGAGAGGTTCAGACAGTAATTTCTGCAAAGAAGATGGAACAGAAGATTATGAATGTAATTCCTGTTTTCATTATTTTATATCTGAATCTGACATCAGGAGAATTTTTGGCACCATTGTATGGAAATATTTTTGGAATTAGTGTTATGACAGGCGCGTTGGGTGCGTATCTTGCTGCAATAAAAATTTCCGCAAAAATGACAGCTATTAAGGTCTGACAGATGTGTGGGTGAGCGTTAAGTGTATTCTGAAGAGTTGAGTGAAATCTGGGAAGGAATATATGAAGAATAGAAAAAGTGAAAAGCAGGGACAGAGCCTTTATCGAAAAATGGGGAAGGTCTTTGCGTTATTTGCTGTGTTGGCGGGGGCAGCGCTGATACAGGAATCTATGAATCCGGTGTTAAAGCAGGGAAATGTATTGGAGCGGCAGGCATATGGAGATGGCAACTACGATGCAGAACTTATCTGGGAAATTCCAGAGAAGGAACTGGAACAGGAACTGTCAGTGCACGTGGCAGAGCAGGGGCTGACGAAGGAAGAACAGCAGGCATTGCTTGCGGCGGCAGAGCAGGAGATTGCAGAGACTTTTCTTGGAGAAAATGAATCTGTAGATGAGATCCGAAAGGATGTCTGCATCCAGTCACAGTATCAGGACGGACAGGTGACGGCAGATTGGAGTTTTGATTCTTATCAGTATGTCGATCTGGAAGGGCATGTAATGAATGACAGTTTAGAAGAAGAGGAAATATTGGTGAAGGCTGTCGTGGAATTAGGCTGTGACAGTCAGACGTTGGAGTATCAGTTTTTCTTTCAAATTTGTCCAAAGATATATTCAGAGAAAGAAAAAATCAACAATAAATTAAAACAGGAATTAATAAAAAAGAACGAAAAAGCCAATGATTCTACGCTGATTTTGCCGGAATCCATAGATGACCAGACAATTATATGGAAGGAAAAAAGTGAGAGAATGCCTTTAAAATTGCTGTTTCTTGGGATGATTGCAGCGGGCTGTGTCCCATTGGTCGAGAAATCCAGAAAGCAGGAGGAGGAAAAACGGCGAAAAGAAAAATTGCAGTCTGAGTATCCGGAGCTAGTGAGCAAGCTGACAATCCTTCTTGGGGCTGGAATGACATTATTTAGCGCATGGAACAAAATTGCAACGAATTACAGCAATAAGCGGAAAAATAATACGATACCGATACATCCGTTATATGAGGAGATGCTTATCACATGTCATGAGATTGAGAGCGGAGTTGGAGAGGCACGGGCTTATGAACGCTTTGGAGAGCGATGTGGATTGCATCGTTACCGGAAATTTTGCAGTTTGCTTGTCCAGAATCTTCGAAAAGGAACGAGGGGACTGGTGCAGCTATTAGAACAGGAAGTTTCAGATGCCTTTGAAGAACGCAAAAATCTGGCAAAGAAAAGCGGGGAGGAGGCAGGGACAAAAATGCTGTTTCCAATGATGATGATGTTTGGAATTATCATTGTTATTATTATGGTTCCCGCGTTTCTTTCGTTACAGTAAGTAACTGTTTCTCAAAATGATTATCAGAAAATTGCGGGATCTGTAAAATTCAGGGTGGACAATGAAAGGTAGATGTAAGCAGTTTTTTAATTTTTAAAAATAGGAAAGCGAGGAAAAAGAATATGAAAGATCAAATGGTAAGAGTGGCAAAAGAATTTGCAGCAGATGAGAGTGGAGTGGGAGTTGTGGAAATGATATTGATACTTGTCGTTTTAATAGGGCTTGTAATCATCTTTAAAAAGCAGCTCACAAATCTGGTGAACAGTATTTTCGAAACCATTAACAGCAAGGCGGGAAGTATCTAGTGAAGAAGGGAAGTATTACGGTATTTTCAGCGCTATGTATGAGTTTTGTACTTTCAGCCCTTTTTGTATTACTTGAGGCAGCAAGATTTTATGGGCTGTCTCAATATGCGGACTGGAAAGGAAGACAGGGCGTGGAATGTGTGGCGGCAGAATATCAGCCTTATTTATGGGAAGAGTTTCATTTACTCATGCTGGATGGTGGCTATAGTACGGATTTTTTTGAAATCGGAAATATGACAGGGAGAATGAAAGAGAAACTGGATGAAAATTTGAATCAGAAGAATTTTGGATGGCAGTTTCCGGATATGAATCTGTTTCAGATGGAGACTAGCCACATTTATGAGCCAAAATATTTGCTTGTCACAGATGCTGATGGCGAAGTGCTTCTTGATATGATTTCTGCATATATGAAGAAAAATCTGCCCAGAGAGGCAGCAGAAGAGATTCGTCAGAGATATATTAACCAGAATGACATGAAAAATAATACGACGAATGTCGAAGAAACCATTGATCAGGCGAAAGAGAGCATTGAGAGTGCAAGGGCAGAGAAGGAAAAGACAGAGAAAGCAAAGACAGACAATGGAAAAGCAGAAAATGGCAGGCAGGAAAATGAATCTATTGCGAATAGGACAAATGAAAAAGATACACAGCCTCTGGAAGAAAATCCGTTGGATGTTGTGAATGAAATCAGAAAATCGATGAGTCTTTCTACACTTGGACTGGTTGTGGAAAACGCCGGCGAAATCTCTACGAAACGCATGAATCTTGCAGAGGCGATTGAAAAAAGAACCTGCAGTGAAGGAAATATAAATTACGAAGCAGAAAGTGACTGGTATCGGAAAATTCTTGTGCTGGAATATGTGGAATCAAATTTTTCAAACTACTGCAGCCCGAAAGAAAACCATGCATATTCCTATGAGCTGGAATATTTAATTGGAGGACATGAAGAAGAACGAAAGAATTTAGAAGAGGTAGTCAACAGACTGCTATTGTATCGCTGTGCTTCGAATGTCACATATTTACTGTCGGACAGAGAAAAAATGTTACAGTCCGAGACAATCGCTGCTGCATTAGCTGGCTTTACCGGAAATCCGGCAATCATTAAGACGGTGCAGATAGCGGTTGTCGGTGCATGGGCATATATCGAAAGTATCCAGGATATCAGGGCATTGCTCATGGGAGGAAAAATCGCGCTGGTGAAGTCAAAAGAGCAGTGGACGACAGATTTGTCGCATCTATTACAGTCGTTTCAAAGCCAGACAAGGGCAAAAGAATGCAGCAATGGTCTGAAATATCAGGATTATTTAAAGCAGATTTTATTTTTTACAAAGGATGGAACATTATCCTGCCGCATGCTCAATGTAATGGAGCAGGACTTGATTCAGAATGAGGAATATAAAGATTGCAGAATGGATCATATGATCGTTTGTTTCAGGTGTGAGGTGGAATTTGCGGCAGAACCTCTTTTTCCCAGGTTGTCTTTTATAAATAGTGAAAAATTAAAACAATATTCCTTCCGAAGAGAAAATCAGATCAATTACATTCCATAAGAAAGGCAGGTGTGTCCGGGTGTCTCTTATCTTCTCCAAAACTATAAAAAATGAACAAAAATCTCTCCCTGAAAGATGTTCTTTTAGGAAAGGTCCGGCTTGGACCAATGCACCCAAAGAGACACCCGGATGCACCTGTCCGTCCGGTTCTATGACATTGGAGGCAGCAGTTGTGGTGCCGATACTTGCCTGTCTGTTTACATTTGTGTTGTTTTTCTTTCGTGTTATGCAGGTGCAGCTCTGCGTGCAGGATGCTTTAGAAGATACGGGACGCACGCTGTCTGTCTATGCAGCCGTAAAGGACAGTCAGGAAGAAGAGTATGCGGTACTTGCAAAAAGTATGTTTATTGCAAAGGCGCGTGAAGATGATAATATCCGAAAATTTGTGACGGGAAATGTTTTCGGAATTACATTTTCAGAATCGTGTTTTGAGGGAAATGATATTTGTCTCAGAGTCCATTATCAGATGAAATTTCCAGTTAGTCTGCTTGGGAAAAAGTCATTCTGGCTCTCGCAGCAGACAATTTATCGAAAGTGGACAGGATGGAAAGACGAACTTGGTATCCAGGATGGTGACAGATGGGTATATATTGCAGAACAGGGAACCGTGTATCATAAGACTTCGGGCTGTCCGTATCTGAATTTGTCAATTCAGTCGGTAGAAGATGTGCAAATAGCGGAATATCGGAATGAAAGCGGAGAGAAATACCACAAATGCGAGCTTTGCGCGGATAAAATTAACAAATTTGGAAGGGTATATATCACAAATTACGGAAATAAATATCACACAGATTTAAACTGCAGCGGTATTAAAAGAACCATTGAAATGATACGCTTATCTGATGTGGAGGGAAAGGGGGCGTGTTCAAAATGCTGGAAGGAATAAGGATGATCGTTCTATTGGTCAGTTTGGTTTTATGTGCATGGATCGATTGGAAAACAGAGCGGGTGAGTGTGCCGCTCCTTCTGCTGGGAGGAATGACAGCCGTATTATTGCATTTGTTTGCACAGGAAGAATCCGTTTTTTATTTAATGACGGGAATGTCTGTTGGTATCGTATTATTACTTTACAGTCTGGTTACACATGAAAGTATCGGATATGGAGATGGATGCTTATTTGTGATGACAGGTTTATTTCTGGGATTTTGGGAGAACCTTGTGCTGCTTTTGCTGGCATCTGTTTTAGCAGGAATCGGCGCGGCAGTGTTGCTTTTTTTTAGAAAAAAGAAGAAAAAGGAAAGAATACCGTTTGTACCATTTGTATTTACGGCGTATGTTTTATTGTTACTTTGATGGAAGGAGCGGGTTATGCGGGGAAGTTTTTCAATAGAGGCATCATTGATCGTGCCACTTGTGCTTGCGGTCATGGTACTTGCGTTGAGAACCGGAATCGATTGCTACGAAGAGACAAAGGCGCAAGTGGCAAAACTGGGAACAAGAGTATCATTTGATATTGTGGATACGATGTATCTGCTGGATGAGATCACAGATATTGGAGATTTATTTCATGGAGATTGAATATAAAAGGGAACTGACAAAAAGTTATATGTGCGTCAAAACGGATCAGGATTTTCTTCCTTTTGAAAAAGAAATATTAACAAGAAACAGTATATCAGGGATATTGCCGGTCAATACGACTTTTGCGGATGCTGCTACAGTCTGCTGGTACGATATTACAGGAATGCAGGCATTTGATCATGCGTTGGAAACGGAAATGATGGACAGTCAGATGCTGACACAGTTTCTCGTAAGCTTATGTGGAACGCTTGAACGGTTAGAAAGTTTTCTGTTAGATCCCGGGCATCTCTGGTTTTCCCGGGAAAGTATTTTTAAAAACAACCGGGATGGAAGTTTCTGGTTCTGCTATTGCCCGGAAGGGAAGGAGAATATTACAGAGGGATTTCAAAAACTCATGGAATATCTTCTCACAAAAATCGATCATAAAGATCAGTGGGCGGTAAAAATGGCATACCATATTTATGATCAGGTTATAAAGGAAGGCTATAGTCTGATCGCAATCCGGGAAAGTCTTACTTATGATCGTGTGGATATAGAACCTGTGCCGGACAGAACACTGGAAAATAGCAGAGTAGAGCTTGAGCAGACTTCAGATCAGACGGAAAAAGAAAAAACCGTTCACAAAGCAGATAAAGCAGATGGTAAAGCAAAAGTGATTTTTCAAAAGGCAATCGAACATTTTTTCCCGGATCTTGCAAAAATCAAAGAATACAGGCAGGAACTGGCAAAGAAAAAAGAGAAAAAGAATGAAATCCAGCCCATTGTTTTTGAACCGGAAGAAGAGGAGGTAAGAATGGGACGTCCCACAGTTCTTTTGGCAGATCAGAAAAAAACAATTCAGGGAATTCTGAGATATGAAGGAAACAATCAGCTGTCAGACTTAAAAATTGATACATTTCCATATGTGATCGGAAGTGCTGCTGACTGCCCCGGTTATGTCGATTGCGCTACGATCAGCCGTCATCATGCAAAAATCACGAAAGTGGAAAATGTATACTTTATTGAAGATATGAATTCTGCCAATGGAACAAAGGCAGGAGGGACGCTCTTGGATTACAAGATGAAAGTGAGTTTACAGTCAAACGAGATCCTTGAGTTTGCAGATGAAAAGTTTAGATTTATTTAAGAAAAACATCGGAGAAATATCATTGCTTCTACCGCTGGAAATCTCTATAATATCCATGAAAGGCTATGAAATGGAGTGGACAGCGAATGAGAAACGAATGGATGGAGATATTTTCTCAGGAAGGATATCGTTTTTGTAAAGTAAAACCGGAAGAAACCGGTGTTTTCTATAAATATTATGAGGAAGGGTTTCATCTTGTAATGTTCATTGATGGTACGAATGGATATCTGCCGACGATGGGACAACTGCAAGTGATGCAGGAGCGGGTGCAGGAACTTTTTTATCATCCGGTGGGAAGGTTACAGGACTTCCCGGAAGGATTTCCGGTGTACCATGTGGAACAGCTGACCATTCTGCTCACGAATCAGTCTGAGAATGCAAAACAACTTTGCTCTGAAGGAAAAAATATCTGGATATATGATCAGGACAGAAAACAGCTGATCATATATGAGAATCAGCCGGGAGATTTCTGGGGACTAAAGAATCGAATTGAACACATGGATGTACAGCAGAACAGCCGGGCATCTGCACCGGTAAGTGGAAAACATTCCATCATGCAACTGCCGTTTGTCACAGAGCTGATCGCACTTGCAAACATTCTTGTATACATTATATTATCTTTTGGCGGAGCAACAGAAGATGCGTTCTATATGGCATCGAGAGGTGCCATGTATCCGGAGTTTCTTACGATCAATCATCAGTGGTGGCGTTTATTGACAGCAATGTTTTTACATTTTGGAGTGACACATCTGATGAATAATATGGTAATTTTCTGTTGTGTCGGATCAAGACTGGAGAAATACATAGGTCATTGGAAAATGGCAGTGGTTTATTTTGCCGCAGGAATTGGCGGAGGACTGCTCTCTTATATCATGATGCTATTGTCGGGAAATTATGCCGTATCCGGTGGTGCTTCCGGCGCAGTATTTGGTGTGATCGGTGGACTTTTGTGGGTTGTGATATACCATAGAGGAAAGCTGGAGGGAATGACGACAAAGGGAATTCTCATCATGGTCGTATTAAGTCTCTACTTTGGATTTACAAGTACTGGCGTGGATAACTGGTGCCATGTGGGAGGCATGCTCTGTGGATTTTTGGCAACATTGATTTTATATCACGGAAAACGCCAAAAATATTGATTTTGTCTGCAAAACTTAATATACTTAAAAAAGATGTTGCGGATGAATCCATGAATATAAATCCGCAAATACAGAATAATCTGCTTCGCAGATAGAAAGGGCAGATCAATGAAGATAAATATTTATTATGGCGGCAGAGGGTTGTTAGACGATCCAACTCTTTATGTTTTAAATAAAATGGAGGAAGTTTTAAAAGAACTTCGTGTGACTGTAGAGCGCATCAATATCTATGAACATAAAAATGAGATTGCAACACTTCCACAGACTATGAAAGACGCGGATGGAATTATTCTGGCGACGACAGTGGAATGGCTTGGAATTGGCGGATACATGCAGCAGTTTTTGGATGCGTGCTGGCTTTATGGAGACAAGGAAAAGATTAAGGTTACTTATATGCAGCCAATCGTTATGTCAACCACTTACGGAGAACGTGAGGGAGAGATGACGCTTGCCAATGCATGGGAGATTCTTGGCGGACTGCCATGTGCAGGACTTTGCGGTTACGTGGAGGATCTCGTCACGTTTGAAATGAATGAGGATTACACCGTCATCATTGAGAAAAAGGCCGAGAATCTTTATCGCACGATTTCCCAGAAAATCAAAAATCTTCCGACAAGCAATCAGGCAGTAAAGCGGAGCATTTCACGTACGCCACAGTTAGAACTGACTCCACAGGAGAGCGAGCAGTTATCCAAATATGTTTCCGATGACTCTTATGTGAAGAAGCAAAAAGAGGATATCGAAGAACTGGCATCCATGTTTAAGGATATGCTTGGAAAGAATCCGCAGCCACAGGATGCATTTATGAAAGATTTTCAGGGACATTTTACACCTCAGCATGATTTTGCTGCCCGCTATTTATTCATGATTGACGGGATGAAAGAACCGCTGTTTATTTCTGTAAAGGATGATAAATTAGAAATCAGTTATGGAAAACAGGAGAATATCGATGTGATCGCAAAGCTTTCAGATCAGGTTCTTGAGAGTATCGTGGAAGGCAGAATGACATTCCAGAGAGCTTTCATGACAGGTGAGATGACTGCAAAAGGTAATTTCAAGACACTCCGTATGTTAGATACCATGTTTAACTTTGTGTAAGAGGCAAAGTGAGCGTAAAGGTACAGCCGTCACCAGGTCTGGAATCACAGTGGATTGTTCCATGATGGGATTCCACAATCTGCTTGGTGATGACAAGACCTAAACCGCTGCCACCGTTTTTGGAAGTGATAAAAGGTTCAAAAATACTGTCAGCAAAGGCAGGATCTAACCCTCCGCCATAGTCGGTTACAGCGATAAGGACAACGTCATTTTCGGATGAAACGCGGATGGTTACGGTTCCTGATTTATCCATGGCTTCATAAGCATTTTTCAGTAAATTAATGAGAGCCTGTTTGAGTAGTTGAGGATCAATATCGATTTCGGGAAGATTTTCTTCCGTTATGATGTTACAGTGAAAATCAAGAGCTGCGAAGGCGGAGATGGAATCGTGGATATCTTCCATATAATCATATAAATTAACATGGCGGAGATTCAGATGATCGCAGAGCCTTGCAGAGGATAACTCCGTGACCATGTTCCGCAATGAGGTGATTTCGGACATAGTTTCTGCCCAGTACGCAAAATCAGACACTTCCGGATGTTTCTTTTCAACTAATTGTAAAGAACTGCTGATCAATGTAATAGAATTTTTGATTTCATGGAAAATATTTAGGTAGTCCTCGCTATTTAACAAAATTTCACCCCGGTCTCATTCAGATTTTCACATTAGACAGTCACAGTTTAGCACCAATACAGGGAAACTGCAATCATTAACGAATTACAAAATTCGACAACATAATTTAATATTAAGAAAGAAGGATAAAAAAATGAGAGATGAAAATTGTATTTTCTGTAAAATTATTGCAGGAGAAATTCCATCCAACACAATCTATGAGGATGATGAGTTCAAGGTAGTTTTAGATGTGAGCCCAGCGAGCAAGGGACATGCGCTGATTCTGCCAAAGAATCATTATGCAGATCTGTATGAGATCGACGAAGATGTAGCTGCAGATGCTATGAAGCTTGCCAAGAAGCTCGCAATCCATATGACAGATGTATTAAAATGTGACGGATTCAATCTGGTTCAGAACAATCACGAAGTAGCAGGACAGACAGTATTCCATTTCCATATGCACCTGATCCCAAGATACCTCAATGCAAAGAACAATGATATCTTAAACTGGTCTCATGAAACTTTTTCGCCAGAAGAGATGGCAGAGATCCGTGATTCTTTAAAAATGCAATCATAAGCCAAAAAGGCTGTTGCATGATACAAAAATCGTAGTCTCACGCAACAGCCTTACTACTTTATTAAAAATAGATCATTCTAGTTCTTTTTAGCGGCGTCATTGATCAGAGAGACAATGGCAGCAATTGAATTCTTACCATTACTTTTTTCCATGGCTTCCACATAACGTTCTTTGTGTGAGAAAACATGGTCAATGGCCTCTAACAGAGCGGTGTTTGTCACTGCTTCTTCCTCAAGCACATAACTGTAACCGGAAGAACGGAATGAAGTTGCATTTAAAATCTGATCTCCACGGCTGGCAGCAGCGGACAGCGGAATTAAAATGTTAGGTTTGTGCAGTGCGAGCAGCTCACAGATGGCATTGGCTCCGGCACGGGAGATGACTAAAGATGCAAGTGCAAACATATCTGCAAGTTCTTTGTTTGCGTATTCGAACTGTGCATAGCCATCGGTATCTTTTAAAGTTTCGTCAAGGTTTCCCTTTCCACATAAATGGATAATGTTATAGCGTTTCAGTAACTCTGGAAGAAGATCACGGATTGCGGTGTTGATCGCACGTGAGCCGGTACTTCCACCAATAATTAAAATAACCGGTTTCTCCGTATTTTCAAAGCGGCAGAGTTTAATCGCATTCGAAGGATTTCCATTTAATAATTCCTGACGGATCGGAGAACCAGTGAGAACTGCTTTTCCCTCAGGAAGATACTTCATTGTCTCAGGAAAATTGCAGCATACTTTTGTAGCACTTGGAATTGCAAGCTTGTTTGCAAGACCGGGTGTAATGTCGGATTCGTGGATAATTGCAGGGATTTTGCAGTGTTTTGCTGCCAGAACAACAGGAACAGATACAAAGCCACCCTTGGAAAATACAACATCCGGTTTTATCTTTTTTAACAGGCGGATTGACTGATAATAGCCCTTGATCACTTTAAATGGATCAGAAAAATTCTTTACATCAAAATATCTTCTCAGTTTTCCGGAAGAGATTCCGTAATAAGGAACTTTTTGTGCTTCAATCAACCCCTTTTCAATTCCCTCATAGGAACCGATATAAGAGATTTCATATCGCTCGCTGCGAAGCGCAGGCATCAGGGCAATATTCGGTGTGACATGTCCGGCTGTACCGCCGCCGGTCATTACGATTTTTTTCATAAGAAGTCCTTTCTGTGCAAAAAAGCATGGATTCTGCACTTCAATTCTTCCATATTTATAATACCCATATGCAAAAAAGTCAAGAAAATGACTTGTGGTTTTCTTGTCGGAACTTGCGATTAATTTTGCAGGCAAGTCCCTTTTCAAAAAATAAAAACATTTTTATAATGTAAATATGAAGTAATAGCAATCATGAAGGAACAGTAATTATGAAGCTGCCGAAGAATGGCGGGGATTGAATAATTACAAGAAAGAGGTAATGTACGATGGAAGTGGTGATGCAGATGATGTATTCCTATTCACTTGAGCTTCTTGCAGCAGCAGTTGGGCTGATGCTTTTGCTTGAGCTTGTCACATTACGAAAGATAAATAAATGGAAAAAGAAAGAAAAAGAACAATTTTTTGAACTGGAAGAAAAACTGAGCCGTATATCCGAAAAACAGAACGAGACGGCACGGGAGATCACGCAGCAGGCGCAGGATGATAAAATGGCGCAAAAGTCCGGTGAAAATCCGGAAAAAGAGGCTCCGGAGAAGCTGATCGATGCTGTGCTCACTGAGGTGTTTTCCTGAAAACTTGACAATTTTGTATCCGTTTGCTATAATCGCTCCTGTAACAAATCCGTAACAATTGTAACAATTATGAATAAAACACAACAAAGGTGTAATATTATTTAGTAATGAACACTGATGGAGGTTTCTATGAATTTAAAGAAAAGAGCGGCAGGAGCCATTGCAGTTGCCATGTCAGTGGTAGTGATGACCTCGGTCGCACAGGCTGCACCAGCGGATTATAAAACAGGTGTGGCATCACAGGCAACAACGACGGACTTAGCTACAAATGGAATTGCAGGAATCGCAGTATCTATGAGTCAGTATGAGAGCGATGCCTACGAATATATCGAGCTGGCAGATGCAAATGTGGAGCAGATGAATGTTGCACGTGTTACATCCGGTGATGCGGCAGAGCAGGATGCAGAGGGAGGTCTGACTGAAATGTCTGCAGATGTGGCAGATGCGGATACTGCCGTACAGGCAGAGAATGCGGCATCTGATACAGAGACGGATGTTTCAACAGAAACAGCAGGCAGTGAGCAGACAGAGGAAGAAGCACTCTGGCAGAACCGCCTTATGGCAGACGTCAACGACTATTTATATGTCAGAGCTTCCGCAGATGCTGATGCAGAGATCGTAGGAAAATTATACAAAGGTGATGTCGCAGAGATTCAGGAGGAAGGAAGCGGTTGGACACATGTTGCGTCAGGAAATGTGGACGGATATGTGAACAATGATTACTGCGTGACCGGAACAGAGGCACTTGCCTACGCACAGCAGAATTTTGATACAGAGGCAGAGGTTCTCACCAATGGACTTCGTATCAGAAGCGAAGCGGATGAGAATGCTTCCGTTATCACAGCAGTTTCCGAGGGAACTACCTTGAAAGTTGATTCCGGTGTGGAGACAGATGATCAATGGATAGCTGTTGTATATGGCGGAACAACCCGTTATGTCAGCGCAGATTATGTCACAACATCCTTAGCTTTGGGCGAGGGTATTACGATTGAAGAAGAACAGGCAGAGCTGGCAAGGTTCGCTGAGGAAGAGGCGGCAAAAAAAGCAGCACAGGTCACGGAAGTGACAACGGTACAGAATGCAGCAGTTGAGGCAACTGTGGATGATGTGACACTGCTTGCAGCAATTATTCAGTGTGAGGCTGGAAATGAAGTATATGAGGGACAGCTTGCAGTCGGTGCAGTTGTTATGAACCGTGTCAGATCAGGCGGTTATCCAAGTACCGTGCATGATGTTATTTACCAGAAGAGTCAGTTTCCACCGGCTGGAGCAGGATCAGTTGCAAATGTAGCGGCAAAAGGACCAAAGCAGTCCTGCTTACAGGCAGCACAGGAAGCATTGAACGGAACTGACAATACAGGTGGTGCAACCTGTTTCAGACGTGCAAGTTCAGGTCATGCAGGTGTTGTGATCGGAAATCATGTATTTTATTAAGATAAGTTGAACGGGTTACCGGAACAGGGTACGGGTGAACAGCAGCGTTGAGGGTGTCTTTGGAAGGCATCCTCAATTTTTTATTTGTATTCTGATAGCAAATATAGTAATATGGAACGTAACAGAGACAGATCGTGATCAGAAATGTATGGATGGATTACGAATAGCAGGGTCTCTGAAGTCAAAAACTAAAACAAAACAAGATGACGGAGGGAATGTTATGGGTTTACTTATCGCACTTATTGTGCTCATTCTGGTTGCACTTGCAATCGCAGTTTCATGTATTAAGATCGTGCCACAGGCTAATGCAATTGTTGTAGAACGTCTGGGCGGATATCTTACCACCTGGTCGGTAGGACTTCATTTCAAAGCACCATTTATCGACCGCGTAGCGAAAAAGGTTTTGTTAAAAGAGCAGGTGGTTGATTTCCCACCACAGCCGGTTATTACAAAAGATAACGTAACCATGCAGATTGATACTGTTGTATACTTCCAGATCACAGATCCAAAGCTTTATGCATACGGAGTTGAGAATCCGATCATGGCAATCGAGAATCTGACTGCCACAACACTTCGTAACATCATCGGTGATCTCGAATTAGATGAGACACTGACATCCAGAGAGACGATCAACACCAAGATGAGATCATCTCTTGATGTTGCAACAGATCCTTGGGGAATCAAAGTAAATCGTGTGGAATTAAAGAACATCATTCCACCGGCAGCGATCCAGGATGCCATGGAGAAACAGATGAAGGCAGAACGTGAACGCCGTGAAGCGATTCTTCGTGCGGAAGGTGAGAAAAAATCCACAGTCCTTGTTGCAGAAGGTAAAAAAGAATCTGCCATCCTTGATGCAGAGGCAGAGAAACAGGCAGCTATCCTCCGTGCAGAAGCTCACAAAGAGGCTACCATCCGCGAGGCAGAAGGTCAGGCAGAAGCAATCCTTAAGATCCAGCAGGCAAATGCAGATGGTCTTCGTATGTTAAAAGAAGCAGCACCGGATGCAGGCGTTCTTCAGTTAAAGAGCTTAGAGGCATTTGCAAAGGCAGCCGACGGAAAAGCTACCAAGATTATTATCCCATCCGAGATTCAGGGAATTGCAGGTCTTGCAAAATCTGTTGTTGAGGTCGGAAAAGAGAATTAAGCATGAAAACGAGGCTGCCGCAGGGAAAATATTCCGTGGCAGCCATGTTTTATCTTAGAGAAAATGCAGCCGACACAGCTTTTGCTCACGGAAAAAGGGCTGCATTTTAAAATTCAAACAGAAAAGGACGGTAGAAGGATGAACTTAAAAGGACGCAATTTTTTAAAAATCATGGATTACACACCGGAAGAGATCTTATATCTGATCGATCTTGCGGCTGATTTGAAAAAAAAGAAAAAAGAAGGCATCTTACATGACAGCCTGATCGGAAAAAATATCGCATTGATCTTTGAAAAGACAAGTACCCGTACCCGCTGTTCTTTCGAAGTTGCAGCGCATGACCTTGGAATGCATGTTACATATCTTGATCCAAGTGGTTCTCAGATTGGCAAGAAAGAGAGTATCCCGGATACAGCAAGAGTGCTTGGACGTATGTTTGATGGAATCGAGTACCGTGGTTACGGACAGGACATCGTGGAGGAACTTGCAAAATACGCCGGTGTTCCGGTCTGGAATGGTCTGACTAATGAATTCCATCCGACACAGATGTTGGCAGATATGCTTACCATCCGTGAACATCTTGGAACGTTAAAAGGAATTAAATTTGTATACATGGGCGATGCCCGCTATAACATGGGTAATTCCCTGATGGTAACATGTGCAAAACTCGGCATGGACTTTGTGGCATGTACCAATAAAAAATATTTTCCAAATGACGAATTAGTAGCATACTGTAAAAACGTTGCAAAAGAGACCGGAGCAACCATCACACTGACAGAGGATGTTGCGGAAGCTGCAAAAGATGCAGATGTTATCTACACGGATGTCTGGGTATCCATGGGCGAACCGGACGAAGTCTGGGCAGAGCGCCTGAATGACCTGATGCCATATCAGGTGAATAAAGCAGTGATGGATCAGGCAAAAGAAACAGCAATTTTCATGCACTGCCTGCCGGCATTCCATGATCTGAAGACAAAAATCGGAAAAGAAGTTTACGAGAAATTCGGTTACAGCGAACTTGAAGTGACCGATGAAATATTTGAGAGTGCACAGTCCGTTGTTTTTGATGAGGCGGAGAACAGAATGCACACCATCAAGGCAGTCATGCTCGCAACACTGGCTGATTAAAAAGCAGCACAATCAGGATCATGCAGATTTAACTACAGATATAAAATAATTGTGGTAGAAACGTGGAGTAATACATGAAAACAGAAATACTTACCCTGCTCCGTGAGACAGATGGATATGTTTCCGGGCAGGAATTGTGTGAAAAATTTGGGGTCTCACGGACAGCAGTCTGGAAGGCAATCAATCAGTTAAAAGAAGCCGGTTACGAGATTGAGGCCGTCCAGAACAAAGGCTATCGGCTTGTCTCCGTCCCGGATATTTTAAGTGAGAGTGAACTGCAGAGTGTCCGCAAAACCAGATGGATCGGGGAAAAAATTGCATTTTTTGATGTGGTGGATTCTACTAACACCAGAGCAAAACAGCTTGCAGAAGAGGGAGCACCGAATGGAACCTATGTCATTGCCGAAAGACAGGATGCAGGAAAAGGACGTCGTGGCAGAGGATTTGACTCCCCGGCAGGGCAGGGAATCTGGATGACGCTGGTGTTAAAGCCGGAAATCGATCCGAACCATGCTTCCATGATCACGTTAGTGACGGCGCTTGCAGTATCTAAGGCGATCACGGATATGACAGGCAGACCGGCCGGTATCAAATGGCCGAACGACATCATCATGAGTGGAAAAAAAGTGTGCGGCATTCTGACAGAAATGAGTGCACAGTTTGATTATGTAAACCATATTGTAGTGGGAATTGGAATCAATGTGCAGAATAAAAGTTTCCCGAAAGACATTGAATCTGTCGCAACCTCACTTTTTATGGAGACAAAGGAACACTATCACAGGGCAGGATTAGTCGAGCGGATCTGGGAAGCCTTTGAACACTACTATGAGATTTTTTTGCAGACAGAGGATCTTTCCGGTCTTGTAAACGAATACAATTCACATCTTGTGAACATGCATCAGCAGGTAAAAGTGCTTGATCCTAAGGAACCGTTTGAGGGTAAAGCCATGGGAATCACGCCAAAAGGAGAACTGATCGTGGATACCTGGGAGAGCAGAAAGCTTGTCTCCACAGGCGAAGTATCCGTAAGAGGAATCTATGGATACGTGTAAATACCAATATTTATAAAACAGGAAAAGAAATATGAGTGAAAATAAGAAAACAAATCAAATACAGCCACCAGAGGAACTTGTGCTCTGTGGTGCGAGTGCGTACAATCAGAAATTCTATATCAATGAGAATTTCAAAAATCTTCCGGATGAGATCAAAAATCAGTTGAAAGTCATGTGTGTGCTTTTTTGTGCAGATATCGGAGGAATCCTTCAGCTTGTTTTTGACGAGGAGGGAAATCTGGAATTCCGCACCGCGTGCAATGAGGATGATCTTTTATACGATGATATCGGAAGTGGACTGAAAATCAAAGAACTCCGCCAGAAAAATGAAGATCTGCTCCGTGGACTGGAATTATATTACAAGGTAATTTTTGATAAATTGGAGGAATAACATGATTATTACAATTGATGTAGGAAACACAAACATAACAGTAGGTGTATTCAATGGAGATGAAATTGTAGCAAGTTTTCGTATGACGACCAAAATGCCGCGTACATCAGATGAGTACGGCATGCTTCTGACAAATCTTTTGGAGCAGAACCGCATTCACTGCGATGAGATTCAGGATGCGATTATTGCATCGGTAGTTCCGAATGTCATGCATTCCTTAGAGGGCGCGGTGATCAAATACTTAAACATCCGTCCAATCGTGATCGAGCCGGGAACAAAAACGGGAATCCGTATCGTCACAGAAAATCCACGTCAGATCGGTGCAGACCGTATCGTGGACGCTGCGGCAGCTTATGAGATTTATGGTGGTCCGGTGCTCGTACTTGATTTCGGTACAGCCACCACTTATGACCTTGTAGATGCAACCGGAGCGTTCGTATCCGGTGTCACAGCTCCTGGAATCCGTATTTCCGCAAAAGCACTCTGGGAGGACGCAGCAAAACTTCCGGAGATCGAGATCAAAAAACCGGACAGCATTCTTGCAAAAGAAACCATCACAAGTATGCAGGCTGGTCTGGTGTATGGACAGATCGGACAGACAGAATACATTGTCCGCCATATGAAAGAGGAAGCAAATTTAGGTGAGATCAAAGTGGTTGCCACCGGTGGACTTGGACGTATCATTGCAAGTGAGACATCCATGATAGACGTGTATGATCCAAACCTGACATTAAAAGGTATGAACTTAATCTATAAAAAACAGAACCGTAAATCAGGCAGGATCAAACAGGCATAACGACAACAGAAAATGACAAAAAATCAGTCATAAATACAGCGGAAGCTGTAAATCATCAGGATAGATAAGGAAAAACAATGGATTCAATTCGAAAGCTGCAGATCGGAAATGTAACTTTAGAGAACAATTTAATTTTAGCACCAATGGCAGGGGTAACGGACCTGCCATTTCGCTTGCTGTGCAAAGAACAGGGGGCAGGTCTTTTATGCATGGAAATGGTCAGCGCCAAGGCAATCCTCTACAAAAATAAAAATACAGAGGAACTTTTGACCATAGACCCAAGAGAAAATCCGGTGTCCCTTCAGCTCTTTGGTTCAGACCCCGATATCATGAGTGAGATTGCAAAACAGATCGAGGAGAGACCATTTGACATCTTAGATATCAACATGGGCTGTCCGGTGCCGAAAGTTGTGAACAATGGAGACGGTTCCGCTTTGATGAAAAATCCGCTTCTGGCAGGAAAAATCATCGAGAAAACGGCGAAAGCAATCAAAAAACCTGTGACGGTAAAAATTCGCAAAGGATTTGACGACGATCATATCAATGCTGTGGAGATGGCACATATCGCAGAGGAGTCCGGTGCGGCAGCAATCGCGGTACATGGCAGAACCAGAGAGCAGTTCTATTCTGGAAAAGCGGACTGGGATATCATCCGTCAGGTGAAAGAAGCAGTCTCCATTCCTGTCATCGGAAACGGGGACATCTTAACGTCGGACGATGTGATCCGCATGCAGGATGAGACAAATTGTGATGGTTTTATGATCGCAAGAGGCGCGGAGGGAAATCCGTGGATTTTCAAACAGATCCTGCACTACTTTGAGACAGGTGAAAAACTGGAAAAACCATCGTTTGCAGAAGTCACGGACATGATTCTGCGCCATGCGAGAATGCAGATCGGATTTAAGGGGGAATACACCGGAATCCGTGAGATGCGCAAACACGCGGCATGGTACACCGCAGGTTATAAAAATTCTTCCCGCCTCCGCGCAAAAATCTGCGAAGTGGAAAATTATGAGCAGCTTCAGGCATTATTTGAAGAGGTATTGGCATATAATAATTAAAAATCTGTGGAGGGACAACATGTCTTACCCCAATGCATATCTTAGGGATTTCGTCCCTGTGCTTGGACAGATTTTAAAAGAGAAACAGATAGCACCGGAAAAACTGCATCTGGAAATTATCGACGAGGAATCCGAGGAAAAAAGTATCTTTGAGCCGGTGGGCGTGGATGAAGTGCTTGACCAGCTGGCGGATGAACTGAACCATCTTACGGTTTACACGAACCGCCCAGAACATTTTCAGGCATTTGCAAAGCAGATCTACGAGGAAAACGGTCTGATGCCGCTCATTTTCACGAAAAAACAGTTGAAAAGCCGTTCGTTTTCCAGTGTGCAGGGCGTGGCGGACAGAGCAGACATGCGGACCGAGGTGGGAGATACGCTCGTTTTGGATTTTGAGTGGGAGGGACAGTGCTATTTCAACCTTCTGGCTCAGGGAAAAAATTATATCCCAATCCACAAGAAACCTTGGAAAATAGCGGAAAATCTTGACATCATAGTGCCTTTCGGTTATAATACTGTGATTGTCAAGAGCAGACAAAATAAGAAAAAAAAGCCCGTAAGAGACAGATTTGAAGAGGCATTTTACTCAGACTGAGCAGAGAGACAACTCGGGCACAAGCGTGCGAGACACCCGCACATACAAAATCCGGCAGCGCCGGAAAGGGAATAAGAAAGTAATTACAAAGAAGGGTAAACGAGATGGACAAGAAAAACATTCTGACTTATCAAGGACTTAAGAAGCTTGAAGACGAATTACAGGAATTAAAAGTAGTAAGAAGAAAAGAAGTTGCTGCCAAGATCAAAGAGGCGAGAGAACAGGGAGACCTTTCCGAGAACGCTGAGTACGATGCAGCAAAAGACGAGCAGAGAGATATCGAAGCCCGTATCGAAGACATTGAAAAAATCTTAAAAAATGCAGAAGTAGTTGTAGAGGAAGAAGTTGACCTCGACAAGATCAGCATTGGATGTAACGTTAAAATCTTAGATATTGAATTTGACGAGGAATTAGAATATAAAATCGTTGGTTCCACAGAAGCAAACAGCTTAAAAGGAAAAATTTCCAACGAGTCTCCTGTAGGAAAAGCATTACTTGGCAAACAGGTAGGAGATATTGTAAAAGTTGAAACACCGGGTGGAGAGTTTGAATACAAAGTACTTTCCATTCACAGAGCAAACTAAGACTGTTTTTAGTGCACGTGATTTTGCTGAAGAATGAATAGAAAACATCGGCAAAATGCGGACAATCAAACAGCCATATGGAGGATGAAAATGGCGGAACAGAACAATCAGAAGGGCGGACAGGCAAAAGAGCAGGATATCAACCAGCTTTTAAAAGTACGCCGTGAAAAATTAGCAAACCTGCAGGAAGCAGGCAAAGATCCTTTTGTAATAACAAAGTATGACCAGACACATCATACAACAGATGCAAAGGCACTCTATGAGGAGCACGAAGCAAAAATTCTTGGCGACCGCAAAGCACCGGTAACAGAGGGCTTAAGCGAGGAGGAGGCTAAGGAAGTTATCAACAACGATTACAATGAACGCAGAGAGATCATGGATGCACAGCCACTTCACGTCTCAATTGCGGGACGTATGTTATTCAAACGTGTTATGGGAAAAGCATCTTTCTGTAACATTCAGGACAGAGATGGACGTATTCAGGTTTATGTGGCAAGAGATGCGATCGGCGAGGAATCCTATGCTGATTTCAAAAAATCAGATATTGGTGATATCTATGGTATCAAAGGATATGTTTTCCGTACAAAGACAGGTGAGATTTCCATTCATGCTGAAGAGATGACTCTGTTATCCAAGAGTCTTCAGATCCTTCCGGAAAAATTCCATGGTCTGACCGATACCGATATGCGTTATCGCCAGAGATATGTCGATCTGATCATGAATCAGGAGAGCAAAGAAGTATTCATCAAACGTTCCAAGATCATTAAAGAGATCCGTAATTTCCTTGCAGAGAGAGACTTCATGGAAGTTGAGACACCAATGCTTGTATCCAACGCAGGTGGTGCTGCAGCAAGACCTTTTGAGACACATTACAATGCACTCGATGAGGACGTAAAACTTCGTATCTCTCTGGAACTTTACTTAAAGAGACTGATCGTTGGTGGTCTTGAAAGAGTATTTGAGATCGGCCGTGTATTCCGTAATGAAGGTGTAGACACCAGACATAACCCGGAATTTACATTAATGGAATTATATCAGGCATATACAGACTATGAAGGTATGATGGAACTGACAGAGAGCATGTTCCGTTATCTCGCAGAGAAAGTATGCGGTTCCACAAAAATTACTTACAATGGCATGGAAATCGATCTTGGCAAGCCATTTGAGCGTCTGACAATGAACGATGCGATCAAGAAATATACTGGAATTGATTTTGATACAGTAACATCCGATGAGGAAGCAAAAGCACTTGCAAAAGAAAAAGGTGTTGAGTTCGAGGAGCGCCATACAAAGGGCGATATCATCAACTTATTCTTCGAGGAGTTCTGTGAGGAAAAACTAATCCAGCCAACCTTTATCATGGATCATCCACTTGCAATCTCTCCACTTACCAAGAAGAAACCTTCTGATCCGGAGAAAGTAGAGCGTTTCGAGTTATTCATCAACACATGGGAAATGTGTAATGCATACTCCGAGTTAAATGATCCAATCGATCAGAGAGAGCGTTTTGCCCAGCAGGATGCAAATGCTGCAGCAGGCGATGACGAAGCAGAACATACAGACGAAGATTTCTTAAATGCATTGGAAATCGGTATGCCGCCTACAGGTGGTATTGGTTATGGTATCGACCGTCTGGTTATGCTGTTGACAGACAGCCAGGCAATCAGGGATGTGTTATTGTTCCCGACAATGAAGTCTATTCAGTAAGAAATGGCGTAAAAACAACGGTTACAGGCAGGCAAGGTCGAAATTTACGACCAATTTACGACCAAATAAGAGAACACGTTTATAAATGGAATCCCTCTTGATTGGGGGATTCTATTTTTATCTATTGCGTGGTGAATTGTATTGAGAATGTGCTACATTTGACATATAATTGCATCAGGAGGGTTATGCCATGAATAAGACGATTTCTATGAGTATTAGAGTAAGTGAAGAGGAATTGGAAAAACTCAAACAGGCGGCATGTCTTGAGGCGTATGCGTCGTGTAGTGAATTTGTTAGACGAACAGCTTTAATCGAAGCATCACAAGTCATAGAAAAGAATAGAAATAAGGAGAAAGAGCAAAAATGAAAAAACTAATTGTTCATACGGTGAATATTACGCATGTTAGGCTTGTTGAACTTGCAAAACTAGCAGACCAAGCCAAACCATTTTATGATTGGATTGAACGTAAAAGTAAGATATTGACTTCTTCACATAAAACATTTAATGAAATAATGCTTGAGGCTGATAAAAGTACAATACGTTCAATAATCAGAAGTTGTTATGAAGATGCAGGAGAAAATAAGCCGTTTTTATTTGATGGAGCAGGGAGAGTTTATTCACATAAAAAGGCATGTTTCTATTTTTGGGCATGGATTATTCGAGATGCACCACAACAAAGACTAGCGCCATTAATATCGAAGATGACAAAAGCAGACAATGTAACTCATCTGGACGCTGAGTTGGATACACTAGCTGAACTTATATTTGAGTATCGAAATAACGTAAAAAGCTTCGAGTGGAATTGTGTGCGCGAAGTGGTTATAGATAGACTAGAGGGGTCAAGAAGAAGCATAAGTGGACATTTGCAAGAGGCGGCACTTCGAAGTGGATTAGTTACTGCTTTTCAGAGTTATTATTCTGCTCATATGAATTATGGTAATTATCAAAATGTTGAAATAGCTGATAAACAAATTAAAATCGGATTACATACGGTAGATTTATCCGTATCTATGAAAGATATAAGAACTGGAAAAATCAAGAATATTTATATCCCTGTAAAATCAAGAGAAACTGAAGGCGGGGGACATGCACATATATTCTCAAGGGATATTACTGCAGCTGTTCACGATATTAAAGAGCAAGATGCTGACTGTAGCGTAGCAGTAATAATTATTGCAGAAAACTGGTCTGTAAACGAGATAGAGGCTATTGAGGATAAAATTGATGTAGTGTTTCATTTTGATATTAACCCGAACGAATTTGTGGGATTTGATGATGAAACACAAATCAAATTGAATAAATATATAGAGGGTGTATTAGATGCTTAATCTTGATGAAATAGAAAATAAAGTGTTATTGGGAAGTTGTGAAACAATAGGAAAACAGCTTCCACCGCAAAGTGTCCAGTGTATTGTAACAAGTCCGCCCTATTGGGGGCATAGAGATTATTCAAATGGCAATTCTTTAGAACTTGGTAGAGAAGACACAATAGATGATTATGTTCATGACATTGCAAACGCATTAACAGGATTAAGGGATAGCCTGAAGAATGATGGACTTCTTTGGTTAAATCTTGGAGATACATATAAAGATAAAGAATTGCAAGGGGTTCCATGGAAAGTTGCTATCGAGTTGCAACAGCAAGGGTGGATTTTACGGAGTGATGTGATTTGGCATAAACCTAATGCAATGCCATCGTCTGTAACTTCGCGTCCGACAGTTGACCATGAATACATATTTATGTTTTCAAAATCTAAATCATATTATTATGATGCAGATGCTATTCGAGAAGAACACATTACTTTTACTGAAAAATCAAAGATGCGAGGTGGAAGAAATCACTTTGGGAAAAAAGGTGGAACTCCTGAAGAAGGGAAAAATTCTGGAAATCATAATTTACATGATGGAAGATGGGACCAGGCTTTTAACCCAAAGGGAAGAAATAAAAGAACGGTATGGTCTGTTCCTTTAGGAAAGTTTAGAGGCGCTCATTTTGCAGTGTTTCCAGAAAAATTGATAGAACCATGTATATTAGCTTCAACAAAGAAAGGGGATATAGTATTAGACCCGTTCTCTGGTTCGGGAACAACAGGTATAGTTGCAATAAAGAATGGAAGAAAGTATGTAGGTATAGAATTAGTTTCGGAATATCAGAAAATGGGGCAGGATAGAATTGATGCTCTGCTGTAGGTAAAGGCATTATTTTATAATATATGGTTATGCAAACGGTCTGTGATTCAATCACAGACCGTTCTTGTTATTTGCGTTCTTTATAGTAGTACAAGCTTGGGTGAGATAGACGATGTTCTGCTTCGATGTCTTCAATTTGTAAATTAAGTTCGTCTTCGATTATTTCAACCTGATACAAATCACTTAGCAAAAGTTTATCATCAATCGGAGTTTTTTTATATCAGGGTAAATCACTCAATCATTTCCATTTCTTTGCTATATTGTGAAACATATTCTTCAGAGGATAAATAATCCTCGAAAAGCTTGATGAACATATTACCAATCTCTTTTTTCTTTACTTCTAATAGTGCTTTCGTATTAAGTGTTTCGTAACTACACTTCGCTATGTATTCAATAAATGCATCATAACTATTTTTGTTTTTGGAGCTTAAAACCAGTTTCTTAATGATGGCATCAGGAATGCAAGAATTCACATTTAGACGCTCATCTGATTTCCGGGGGCTGAATGTAATCAAGTCAGCAGGTATGGAGTCTGAAACAAATTTTTTGTAAGAATCTAAGCTATAATCCGAAAATGATGTAAATGCCTGATATTGATAAAAAATGTCTTCTATAAGTGACTTCAAAGGGTCAGAGATTAAATCAAATTCATGCATAGATAAAAAGTCTTTCCATGCATTCAAAGTAATATAATTAACAAGTTTAGAACAGTTATCGGGCTGCATGAAATAGTTAAGACAATCTCGATAATTACAATCATCGATAGCGTGTGTGATAATTTTCTCTGATATACCAGAATAGTGAGAGGCAAGCTTGACATGGTTGAAGCCTTCCATATCATCTGCTCCTAATAGATAGTCTAATTCGCAACCGAGTATACTACACAATTCTATGGCTTTATCCAGAGAAGGGTAGGAAGTACCCAGCTCCCATTTCCCAAAGGTTCTTCTTTCTATTCCTAACTCCGCCGCCATTGAATCTTGTGTTTTACAGCAAGCGTATTTCTTATAGGGATTATTTTTTGGGCTTAGATTACTCTTGTACTGTTCCCATCTTCTTTTGCGTAAAGCGGTTAATCTTTCTCCAAATCTATATTTGTCATATCTTTGCGACATATTATTGCTTTTGTCTATCACGTATCTGCACCTCGCATGGAATTTTCTAGTGCTATTTTATGTGATATCCTTATACATGTCAAGAAGCTAATTGACAGACGTCAGCCAATCGCGATAGTGCTGGTGAAGGAAAGGAGTGTAAAAGGTTATGACTAGAGCAAGACTTGACGGAGTGCAGAAGCTTAATTTTAAGACAAATAACGGTGATGAAATCAACGGCATAAACATTTTTGTTTCTTACAAAGATGAAAATGTCGAGGGACTTCGTACGGATAAGTTCTTTCTTAAAGAAGGCGTGTCACTGCCTAAGGACATTAAGCTTGGAGATGCTATTGACCTCAGCTTCAACATGAAGGGTAAGGTTGATATGGTCTTAAAGGCAAACTAATCATTGATGGCAGGGGGGTGATATTATCATCCCCTTGTTCATCAGAAAGGATTTCATTATGAATAAAGAAACAGAAACGATGCTCATAGAATGCCATATCCTCATGAACGAGGCTCTTAAGGGATATGAAGATAGGGCGTTTATGAGCAATAAATTATATGAGATTACGATGTATCGTAATAAGCTTCCTGAAGATATTTTCAAAAAGATCAGGGAATTCGCAGACACAAATATCCGCCCTATGGTATATGATGCGGATTACTGGTCTTTTGCAGAGAAAGATGAAAGCTGTGGTTCTTATGATAATAATCACCACTTTATTATTGATAGTGACCGCTCTCTTGAGTATATCATATTCAAAAAATACAGTTATGTTCACGATTTGATTGTAAAGTTGGACGATTTCATGGCAGATGAATTCAAGATTGATTACAGTTGTTAAGCATTAAGGTTTGGGGATGGGCTTCCATCCCCTGTATTTCAAAGGAAGGATTATGTGTATGGATAACAATCAATATAATGAGAATCGATATAATAGAAATCTTCAATGGTATAGATTCACTTTCGGATTACAGCAGATGATAGCTCATCCTTTGGTTAATGTTCTGTGGATTATATTTGCGGCAGGAGTTGTTTTTCTAGTTTTGGGAGAAAAACAGTTTGTATCTGGAATAAACGCTCCCTTGATAATTGCACCAGTATTTCAGTTCAGTATGACAGCGATTATAATAATCTTCCCGATAATATTTGCTATGGGTCTTTGTCAGTTTGTAGGATATATGTTTGCCAAAAATGATGAAGCTGATATGTGCCTTGTGTTCGGAAGCAAGAGAGATATAAAGAATCAGCCACCAATATTGATATATAAGAAAAAAGACAGGGAGTCCGGTGTAACCCAAAGAGAATTCTACACTTCGATTCCAATGGAACGATGGAAGGAAAACAAGGATGCTATTTGTGACAGGCTTGATGTTCATTTGATAGGCGATATTTCTTATGGCGGCAGAAAACACAATAAAGGAAATCATATATGTTTTAAGTCAGCGGAAGGAAGAATGCCAGAGGACAGAGGTGTTATGTATGACGATGAATTCTAATTTAATTCTGGGCTACGATTTTGATAAGTGGTACGGATATGGAATAAAAGAGCCTGTGATAACTGACATATCTACCAAAACAAATAGCCATACTCTTATATGCGGTATGAGTGGAAGCGGAAAAAGTTATGCCGAGAATATCCTGCTTGCCAGAATTGCAAGTACAGAAGGAAAGGTTCTGTTCTCTGACTTTAAGCAGGATGATAGCTTCACATTCCTTAGGAAATGCCATCGTTACTATCCATATGATAAAACAATAGAAGCTCTTGAAATGGTATATGATACGCTCCATAAAAGGCAATCAGGCGAAGATGCGTCCAGAAGTCCTGTAACGCTTGTTTGGGATGAGTACATGGCAAATATACTTGCTATACAGGGAACAGAGAAAAAGAAGGCTGACGATATTATACGTAAGGTGTCGGAAATATTGATGCTCGGGCGTTCTTTGGGAGTGAGGCTTGTTATTTCCTGCCAGCGACCAGATGCTGCCGCTTTTCCATCGGGTAGCCGCCTTAATTATGGAGTGATACTGATAGTCGGTGCGCCGATCAGAAGTATATACGAAATGCTTATACCGAAAGAATATATTGATGAAATAGGTGATAGAAACTTTAAGAGGGGCGAGGGCGTTGCATTGTTACAGGGTTCGGAACTACGTTTTATAAAAATTCCGATGGTTCGGGATATGGAAAAGATGCAACGAATCTGTATTGATGCACTTACCCGAGAAGAAAGCCCCGTTGAGGGCGGCGGCGAAGCCGCAAGCTCTCAAACGGTCGGCTAGTATTACCCGACCGTGAACGAACGTGAAAAAGCTCAATAACTGCAAGGGTTTGCAGCTTGTTCACGGATGTGCACAAAAAGAACAAAGGGGGTGATTGTAATAGATACGCAATCCTTCATGTATCAATTAACGATTAACGCTCCTCTGGAAAAAGGATATTCACATGAGTATATTGTTGAAATCATCAGGAGTAATTTCAAAACGATAACTTACTTCTGCATGGCTGACGAAGAAGGAAGCATGTTTCACACGCACATATACGTTGTGTTTGCTTCTAGAGTCAGGTTCAGTATGGTTAAGCGATATTTTCCAGAGGCGCATATCGAAAAATGCAGAGGGTCAGTATCGGACAATGTAAACTACATAAAGAAATCTGGTAAATGGGAATTAGACGAAAGCAAGCAAGAGAAGAAAATAGAAGGCACGTTTGAAGAGTATGGAACACAACCGCCCGACAGTAAAGGAAAAAGAAGCGATATGTCGGACTTATATCAAATGGTTCTTGATAATATGACAAATGCTGAGATTCTTGCAACAAATCAGGATTACATTTTACAGATAGATAAGCTTGATAAAATCCGTACTACCATCTTGACGGAAAGATTTAAGGAAACGGTACGGCTCGATTTGGAAGTTATATATATCAGCGGTGCGACAGGCACAGGAAAAACAAGAGGAGTTCTGGAAGGAAATGGTTATTCAAATGTTTACAGGGTTACGGACTATTTGCATCCATTCGATGGATATACGTGTCAGCCTGTAATATGTTTTGATGAATTCCGATCTTCCCTCAAATTAAAGGAAATGCTTCTGTACTGCGATATATATCCGATAGAATTGCCGAGCCGCTATGCAAACAAGTTTGCCTGTTACAATAAGGTCTATATCGTATCGAATTGGTCTCTGGAAAAACAATATCCTGAGATTCAGAGAGAGGATGAAGAATCATGGAATGCGTTCTTGCGAAGAATTCATAAAGTGATTATCTACGATAAATCAGGAAATCGGACAGAGTACAATTCTGTTAAAGAGTATCTGGATAGAAACGATGGCTTTATTGAATATACAGGAGAGGATTTACCTTTTGATTGAAAGGGGTGTCAGACATGAAAAAGGAAGTACCCATCTGGGAAAAATCAAATCTGACATTAGAAGAAGCGTCTGCATATTTTGGAATCGGAATAAACAAATTAAGAGATATGACAAATGACCGTAACTGTAAGTATGTTATCTGGTGCGGAAATAAGCGTCTGATAAAAAGAAAACTATTTGATGAATACTTAGAAAAGACGTATTCAATATAGATGTTCAGAGATGTATGTTTTTATAGACAAAGAGGACACGCCTGCTATAATGAAACCAGACGTGTTCTCTTTATTTGTCAGGAAGGAGATTTTTATGGCGATAGAGAGACGCAAGGATAATAAAAACAGGGTCTTAAAGGAAGGAGAATATCAGAGAACAAACGGAACGTTTGAGTATAAGTGGAGAGATAAACGAGGAAAGAGGCATTCCATATATGCTAAAACGCTTGATGAACTGAGAGAAAAGGAAATTGATGTCCTACGTGATGCGCTGGACGGTATACGGGCAGACAAGAACGATCTGACCATCAATGACTTATACTTTCGGTGGGTACAGTTGAAGAAGGGTTTAAAGGCTAATACATTTCGTAATTATCAGTATATGTATAAGCAGTTTGTTGAGCCGGACTTCGGAGAGATGCACATAGTCGATTTGAAGCGGTCAGATGTGAGAGCTTTTTATAATCATCTGGCAGATGCTCAGCATTTGAAGGCTAATACCATCGACAGTATCCATACGGTCTTACATCAAGTCTTGGAATTGGGTGTTGAAGATGATTATCTTCGCTATAATCCTTCGGATAATGCTTTGAAGGAATTGAAGAAGGCTCATAATAATGACACGGAAAAAAGAAGGGCATTAACTCTTCCGGAACAGAATCTGTTTGAGGATTACTTATCTCAGGAAGGTCAGTATCATAGATGGTATCCAATCTTTACTGTGATGTTATGGACAGGGATGAGGGTTGGAGAAATCACAGGGCTTCGTTGGGAAGATATTGATTTGGAAGAAGGTACAATCAGCGTTAATCATACCCTTGTATATTTTGACAGGGGTGGTACAAAGAGATGCGGATATGCTGTCAATACTCCAAAGACGAAAGCAGGAGAAAGAACAATTCCGATGCTTCCGAAGGTGAAAGAAGCTTTTATCATGGAAAAAGAGTATCAGGAAGAAGTAGGGCTTTCCTGCAAGGCGGTAGTTGATGGATACACAGATTTTATCTTTATCAATCGCTTTGGTGATACCCAGAATCAAGCTACTCTTAACAAAGCACTTCGCCGAATTATAAGAGATTGTAATTATGAGGTTTTGGATAAGGGCGAAAAAGAATCGGTTACGCTTCCGAGATTCAGCAATCATTCACTTAGACATACGTTCACAACCAGAATGTGTGAAGCAGGAGTAAATATCAAGGCTATGCAGGATATACTCGGTCATGCGGATGCAGAAACGACATTACAGATTTATGCGGATGCAACAAAGGAATTGAAAAGGGCTGAGCTTATCAATTTTGAAGATTACTTCAATGCTCTGAAAGAAGCACAGGAAGGTTAAAAAACAACCTTACGACCATCTTACGACAGATTTACGACCACTTATAAAGAGATATACCGATTTATATAAAAACGGTCGAATAGAGAAGCCTGAAAAGTATAGACAGAAAGACATACAAAGGGCTATAAAATATCGGGAAGCTCTTCCCGACGATGAAGTCATTAGACGCTGACAAGAAGGCTTCTAAGACTTCCGAAGCAGCTCCTGCAACAAGTGCACAGACAGCGAGTGTGTCCGCAGAGAGCGTACAGCTTGACCTTTCAAAAGTAAAAATCGAGCCACTTTTTGAGGAATGTGTAGATTTTGATACATTTGCAAAATCTGATTTCAGAGTCGTAAAGATTGAAGCCTGCGAAGCAGTGCCAAAGTCAAAGAAGCTTCTCAAGTTCACATTAAATGATGGAACTGACAAGAAACGCACAATTTTAAGTGGTATTCATGAGTACTATGAGCCGGAGCAGCTTGTTGGAAAGACATGCGTAGCAATCACAAACCTTCCTACAAGAATGATGATGGGAATCCCATCAGAAGGAATGCTGATTTCGGCAGTGTACGAGTATGACGGACACGAAGGACTGAATCTGCTTATGTTAGATGACGCAATTCCTGTTGGAGCTAAGCTGTATTAAGAGAGTAAAATTAAAGATTGTATTACTTAGAGGACATTTTCTAAAGAAATTTAGAAGATGTCCTCTTTT
>OBRR01000038.1_pt1 | contig 38594 bp, 36 predicted proteins | sample 1494901 | NCBI WGS metagenome assembly OBRR01 (sample SAMEA3360689, study PRJEB22359) | human gut metagenome | biome: ENVO:urban biome; feature: ENVO:human-associated habitat; material: ENVO:feces | place: Bangladesh | collected 2011
TTCTATTGTTTAACAGGTTTTGGATTATATTCCGCAATCCTTGAGTAATCAGGGGGTGCGGTTTTTTTTGTATACCCTATATTCAATTCGCACACAGAAATGATTTATGATATAATGAGCGCAAGTGAGAAGAATGCATTTATTCATTCGGCGAACGGCGAATGTCGATCATGTGCTGCTTTTGCACATGATATAATATAGACTACCGAGCGAAGCAAGTGTAGATAACGATCATGAATCGTTTTATAATAACAAAGGAGCAGAGATAACACGATAATTGTCTCCAGACGAGAATATGAAATCAAATTTAATTAAAGACACAACAAAAGAGGAACGGATCGCACTGATTAAGGCATGGATTCCAGATGATGATGGTTTACAGGACTGCGACATGGATCTCTGGGATATCTATGCAGACTACATTAATGGAAAGCGTGAAATTGCAGAGATCAATGCGCAGATGACAGGTACATTTTATACAGAAGAAGATCTAAATCATTGAGAAAACGCAGATACTATAAGATATACCAAAAGCTTACATGGAGATGACCGAATAATGCAGTATACACCGAGAGATATTTTAAATTATGTTTATGAAAAAGAGTTAGACACGCAGTTTCTTCTTGCAACGGCAAATCATGTGCAGGATTTTTCCATTGGAGAGATTACGGATAAGAAGATTGAAAAACGTGGGGAAGATTTTTATCTTGTTTCAAAGTCTTATCATTTGGATATAAAAATTACAGACGATGAGGTCCTGACCGCAGCTATAAATGGATTGTATATCAGTGCATTTATTTCAAGGAAAGATGACAATTATCGTGTACATTTTCTGGTGCATCAATATCCAGATCAAATGAAGGCGAGATTTGAGGAGGAAATCACGAAAGATGTGGTTGATTATATGATCTATGGAACCATCATGGCTTTGCGGCTGGATACACCGGAAAAAGTGAATGCATATTTAGGTATATAACGGATAATGGATATTTTCAATTTAAAATAAGAAGATTATTAGAAAATTGCAGCGAAATATCCGAAAGTAATACAGGTTCGTAGAAAAATACAGGGAGGCTTGCATGAACGAATTATATAGAGTAATTGAGAAAAAAATCAAAGCATCTGGTTATCCGAGAGCAATTTCCGGTGAAGCAGTATATGATGACATCTGCGATCAGATTGAAGGAAAAGAAAATGGAATGTATATTTTATTGTCTAAGTTCGAGGAAGATGTTGTTTTTGAATACCATATCACAATTTTAGATGATGATTTTAATCTTGGACTGCTCACAATGAGAACACTAGAGGGTGTGTTTGAAACAAATTTTGATAGATAGGAAAGGAACAAAGAATTATGAACATGAAAGAACAAATCCACACATTGTCAGAGGAAATGATAGCAAATTTAGGAAGATTAGTTGCAATTGATTCCCAGCTCGGCACACCGGAAGAGGGAAAACCTTTTGGTGCAGGTCCGGCGAAAGCATTGGAGGAAGGATTAAAAATTGCAGAAGAATTAGGTTTTAAGACCGTGAATCTGGATCATTATTGCGGTTATGCAGAGATGGGCGAAGGAGAAGAGATCGTTGGTATTGCAGGACATTTAGATATCGTGCCGGTAGGCGGTGACTGGACTTATGATCCATTTAAGCTGACCAGAGAGGGCGACCATGTATATGGACGTGGAACAACGGACGATAAGGGACCTGTTTTGGAGGCACTCTATGCGATGAAACTTCTCCGGGATTCGGGTGTAAAACTGAATAAGAGAGTCCGTCTCATCATGGGATGCAACGAGGAGACCGGCTCAAAATGCATGGAGCATTACAACGAGGTCGCAGAAGAGTTATCCTGTGGATTTACACCGGATGCCAATTTTCCTTGTATACACGGTGAAAAAGGTCATATGTCTATGACGGCTTACTCGAAAAATACGAAAATTATTTCCATGAACGGAGGATTTGTGTCAAACGCTGTGTGTGATACCTGTACAACTGTGATTCCGGCAGAAGTGGGATTGAAAGAAAGATTAGAGGCTGCTCTTGCAGAGACAAAGCTTCAGCAGTATCAGGTGACAGAGGAAAATGGACAGATTACTATTTTTGCAAAAGGTGTGCCTGCGCATGCAAGTACGCCGGAGCTTGGTGTCAACGCAGCCGGTGTGACCTTTGAGTGTCTGGAAAAAGCCGGATTTGAAGATGATTTTGTAAAATTTTATAATGAACATATCGGAACGTCCTGTGATGGCGCTGGTGTAGGATTGAAATTTGAGGATGAGTATGGTGCCCTGACTTTATGCAATGGAATTGTCAAAACAGAAGATGGTATCATTTCATGCACGATCGATATCCGTGTACCGGTGACATTGAAAGCAGCGGATGTCCGTGCAATGTGTGAGGCAAGGTTGGAAGATGAAAACGGATACATTGAGATTGGCGAGATTGGTGATCCATTATTTTTCCCAAGAGAGTCACCACTTGTAAATGCGCTGTACAAAGCATATGTAGATGTGACAGGTGATACAGAACATGAACCAATGGTGATCGGTGGCGGTACTTATGCAAAATCATTGAAGAATATCATTGCATTTGGACCGGAAAAAATGGGAATGGATTATCATATTCACAGCGCAGATGAATTTATCCTTGTTTCTGAGATGGAAGAGGCGGTTCTTATATATATGGAAGCGATTAAGAATCTGCTTGCTATTTAAGATTGGGAAGAAGCAAAGGAAGAGAACGATATGATCAACAGATTACATTATGAAATGATTCGTTTATACAGTGGAGATCCAATGCGAATCCAGCATTTCTGCAAGGTGCACAGCTATGCGAAGCTGATCGCGGAGATGGAGCACGTAGATGCAAGCACTTTATTTATTCTGGAAGCGGCTGCGTTGACGCATGATATTGGTATCCATCTGTGTGAGGAAAAATACGGCAGTTCAAACGGAAAGCTTCAGGAAAAGGAAGGACCTGCGATTGCAGAAAAATTGTTAAAAGAGCTGCAGTTTGAGGAAAACGTGATCGAGCGTGTGAAATACCTGATCGCACATCATCATACTTATGATGCAATCAATGGTATTGATTATCAGATTCTTGTGGAGGCTGATTTTCTAGTGAATATTCTGGAGGATGGACTGGCGAAAGAAGCAGCTTTGCAGGCATATCAAAATATTTTTAAGACAGAGAGTGGAAAGAACATCTGTCAGGAAATGTTTGCGCTGTAATGAAAAAGCAGAAAATGATATTAATTTAGAATTTTACAGAAAACAACAGAGACAGGCGGCAACATGAATAGAAAAAAATTATTAGTCATTTTTTTTGTGGGTTTTGCTATAATTTCAGGGTGTGGTAAATCTGTATCGGGGATAAAAGACAGTAATCTGGTCGAAAATGACACGTTAGAGGGAGATATTACGTTTTCTACAGAGGAGACAAGTGGGGATTCAAATGAAGGTTTTGTGCAGATGTCAGCAGATGAACTGCTGGACAGATTTGTAAATGGAGAAGTCAGTGCGCATTGTCTGTATGACACAGCGAAAACTTTTTATATTACAGAATTAGATATGGATAGCGAAGAGTGGGATGCTTATTCCATTGGAGATCGGGAAGATCTTGATAATGATGGAGAAGAGGAACTGATACTTTGTGGACCTTATGGCGGAAAATATTTGGATGCCAGAGATGGTGAAGTGTATGAATTTGCTGCAGGAGATGGGACAGCTGAAAGTCTGTCTTATACCTATTATCAGGGATATGTATGGATCTTGTACAGCAATGAGATGAACAGTGATTACAAGGTTTATCATATGGAAAGATATGATGGGGCTGACAGCAAAGTGAATGAGATGGATTTTTCGGAAGAATACAGAGATGAAAATGATCCGGAAAAAGGTTCAATATACGTGATCAATAGCGATGAAGTTTCCGAAGAAACATATAATGAGTTGTGCAGCAGGATTTTTGCGGCGCAGATGAATACTTATTAACCGAAAGTTATTCAAAACAAACAGATTGTCATGTGGATAGCAGCAATAAAACCTTGAATTTCAGGGAAAAAATACCTGCAAAAAAAGTTTTTCCTAACCTTACATTTCCATTGACTAACAGGGCATACTGTTCTTACAATGAAAGAAAAGGGGGCATTTTTATGCAGAAATTATCAAAGGCTGCAATCGGAAGAAGCTATACGATCCAGTGGATGTTTGGTGTGCCGGAAGTCATGGATTTCCTGCGCGAACATCATGTGGAAGAGGGAGATAATATACAGATTATCCGAAAGCTGAAGGACGCATTGATCGTTGGGGTAAAAGGATCGAGATTTGCAATGGGAAATGAAATTGCAGACCGGATTCAGGTGTAGAAAATAATAAAAAGGCAGAGAATAAGAAGTGGGCGTGTTACAACATGGCAGATTTATTTTGCGATGGTGTGGCACGCCTTTCTTGACCAAAAGATGTATTCATAATAGAATGGAAATAGAAAACAGATTGGTTTTAGGGAGTAAGATTATATTGAAAAATTGGGCGAAAAGAGCAGTATGGGGAATTGGGTTGGCAGTCTGTGTTGGATGTGTAATCGTGATTATAAAATTTGCAGGTAAGACAGAAAATAAAACGATAACGGTAAATAGTGCGGAAACTATAAACACTGAAGACGCAACAGCTACAGAAGTTACGGAAAAGGTATCCGGTACAGAGAGTGGGGATACGGACATCACCCGGATTTCAGACAGCATGTATGAAAAGAGCTTTGGGGAGATTGATGGCAATCGTGTATCGGTACAGGTGGAACAGCCATACGAAGAGGAAGGAACAGATTATTACTCCCATCAGAAGTTGTTCTGGAATGGTACTATGATCTGGGAATACAGTGAAGTGAATTATGTGGAACCATCCCGCGTAGAGTATCTGGATCTGGACGAAGATGGAGAAAAAGAAATTTTTTATACATTTGCGCCAAGAGTGAATTCGGCAGGGCTTGTGGAATATGTGGTTTTAAAACAGAAGGGTGACGAGTGGCAGCCATTGCAGATGCAGCAGGAAGGAAATCTGGCTGAGAACAATTTTGCGGTCAGCGTCATCTATCAGGGAAATTATAATGTCGAAATTTCCTGTGAGGGAATCGAGAAGATCATTGCTTATAATGTGCAGAAACATTACGAGAGAATGGTAGAGGACGAAACAGAAACTTCTAAGAAACAGGGGTTTGAGAATGAACCAAGTCTGTATCAGCCATATCTGGACGATACAGTGGCAGTTGCTGGAGATGAGTACGGCTGTCTTGCAGCATGGGGAATGTGGGATATTAAACCAGCACTTTATGATAATGAAGTGAAAAACTGTCTTGTTGCCACTTATGGGATTCAGGGATTAGCAGAAAAGCACGATTTTTTCGGCTATCTGGATGTATATTTTAACTATGACAGCGAAGGAAATTATCAGATCCTGGATCTGCAGTTTGAGGAGTATGACCCGACAGCAACGGTAACAGACAGCAGTACAGACGGGGATGAAACAGCAGAAAATCAGGCGGACAGTGTTGCCGGAGCGGCTGTGTCCTATGAGCAGGTGATAGATGAGTACCGGGATATGGTGCAGAACCATTTTTATATGGATTTGCAAGCTAAAGACAGGGATGGAAATATAGTGCATGTATTTGATAATTATGAATTTGGATACCGTACTAACTTTGATCTTTGTAGCGGTGGTCTTATCGAGGTTACATCCAGTGTCAGTGCGGCAGAATATGATGTCGTATTCTATCGGATCGGAACAGACAGTGTGTCACCGGTAGTGGAAGATGTATTTCGCTGTGTGGGAGCACAGACAGGGAATGATACGGTAAGTTTTCAATACACGGAGAACGGAAAAGAGATCACGAAGTAACAGCAAAGCAGCAGTTATTAGATGCAAATGGCAATATCGCAGAGACAGTCTTAGATGCATTTCCAATGGGAAAATTGCAAATGCCGACAAATTCTTCAGAGGGCGATATTGTTTATGAGAAGAAGAATTTGCGGTTAAAATATGTATTAGAAAAAAATCCTGAAAATCTATCAGAAAGAAGTGTAGTAGGGAAATCAATAGCTGGAAAAGAAAAAAAAGGAAGATTCTATTATAACCAGAAAATCAATTGTATGCGCGCGGAAGGTTTTGCAGAATATAATGGAAAGCGGTACGAATTTCACCCGGAAAAATATTTCGGAACGCTCGACTGGGGACGAGGTGTGTGGACATATGATAACATTTGGTACTGGGGTTTCGGGAACTGCGATGTAGATGGACATGCATTTGGGTTTAATATCGGCTATGGATTCGGAAATACGAAAGCAGCTTCGGAAAACGTGATCTTCTATGACGGCGTGGCACACAAAATCGATGATGTGACCTTTGTGATCCTGGAGGATGATTATTGCAAGCCGTGGAAATTCACTTCCAGTGACGGAAGATTTGAGATGGATTTTATGCCGCTTCTGGACAGATCCGCATGTCTGGATTATAAACTGATCGTATCTGACCAGCATCAGGTGTTTGGACGGATGAGTGGAACCACAGTGCTGGATGATGGAACGAAAGTCAAGATTAAGGATGTTTTATGTTTTGCGGAGAAGGTGCACAACCGGTATTAAATGTAAAAAATACATTGATTCATATGAAAAAGTGTAATATAATACACTAAAACACGCGAATGCAAGGGTGATGCATATATGAAACGAAAAATAACGGATAAATTATGTGAATGGAAAAAGCAGACAAAGGGGCGCATGCCACTTTTGATCTATGGGGCAAGACAGGTTGGAAAAACATTTGAGATGCGGGAATTTGGGGCACATTATTATAAAAATACCGTGTATATCAATTTTGAAACAGACGAGAAAATAGGAAGTTATTTTGAAACAGATATACATGCAGATTCTGTAGTGGTTCTTTTGGAAAAATATTATCAAGTAAAAATTGTGCCGGAAGAAACGCTTATCATTTTTGATGAAATACAGATGTGTGAGAGAGCATTGACATCTTTGAAATATTTTGCGGAAGAGGCACCAGAGTATCATGTAATGGCAGCTGGAAGTTTATTAGGAGTAGCTGTAAATCGTGAAAAATACTCATTCCCGGTAGGAAAAGTACAAATGTTGACAATGTATCCAATGGATTTAGAAGAGGTGTTGTGGGCAAAGGGAAAACAAATACTTTCAGATACCATCCGGGAACATTATAATAGTAATGTACCATTAGAGGATGCACTTCATGAGGAGGCTATGCAGGAATTTGAACACTACTGCATCATAGGTGGAATGCCGGCAGCAGTGAAAGCTGATATTATGAGGAATAGTTCAATTGGTCAGGAAGAGATAAGACAAATGCTTTTGAACTCATATATTGCTGACATGACAAAGTATGCAGACAAGGGGGATACAGTACGTATTTTTGAAGCATATGATTCTCTGCCAGCACAGCTTGCAAAAGATACAAAAAAATTCCAATATAAGCTTATAAGATCGGGAGCACGTGCATCCCAGTATGGAGATGCGATTGACTGGCTGATCCGTTCAGGAATTGTGAACAAATGCATGAAGTGCACACAGGGATTTTATCCAGTTGTTGCATATCAGGATTTAAGTGCATTTAAACTATATTATAGCGATATGGGAATCATGTCTGCGAGGATGGGAATGAGTCTTGAAGCATTAAGGAGCAGAGAGACAGAACATTTTCGTGGGATTATGACAGAGAACTATGTTTCGATTGCATTAAAAACGAATGGTTATCAGCTTTATTATTGGGAATCAGATAATACAGCAGAAGTGGATTTTCTGATACAAAAAGAAAATCATGTAATTCCGGTGGAATGTAAAGCAGGAAATCATGTAAAAGCAAAAAGTATGATGGTTTACATGGAAAAATATGCGCCTGCATACGCAATCAGAATTTCAGCAAGAAATTTCGGTATGGTGCAGGGAATAAAATCTGTCCCACTATATAGTGTATTCTGTATTTAATGCAATTCTGACAGAAATTTTTGAAAGAAAATAACCTGATGGGTAGTAGAGAGGCGGTAGCGATGGTAAAAATAGACTTAATCACAGGCTTCTTAGGAGCTGGAAAAACAACCTTTTTGAAAAAATATGCAGAATATCTCATTGCCAAAGGACAGAACATCGGAATCCTTGAGAACGATTTCGGAGCTGTGAATGTTGACATGATGCTGTTACAGGATCTGATGGGAGACAACTGCGAGTTGGAAATGGTTTCCGGTGGCTGTGACGCGGACTGTCACAGAAGACGTTTTAAGACAAAACTGATCGCAATGGGAATGTGTGGCTATGACCGTGTCATAGTAGAGCCATCCGGTATTTTTGATGTGGACGAATTTTTTGATGCGCTGAGGGAAGAACCGTTAGACCGCTGGTATGAGGTGGGAAATGTGATTGCGATTGTGGATGCAAATCTGGAAGAGCATTTATCTGAGGAAGCAGAGTATATTCTGGCTTCGGAGGTGGCGAATGCAGGAGAGATTATCTTAAGTCATGCGGATGAAGTGTCAGCGGAGCAGGCAGACACCACGGTCGCACACCTAAACCGTGCATTGGAACAGATAAAGTGTCCGCGGAGGGTGGACAAAGAGGTGCTGCGCAAAAGCACACTGGATCTGAATGAAGAAGATTTCAACCGGCTGATTAGCTGCGGCTATCAGATGGAGAGCTACCGCAAACTGGATATGGAAGAGAAAAAAGGGTTTGAATCTGTCTATTTTATGAATGTGAAAATGACGGAGGAACAGTTAAAGACTACTGTGGGAAAACTGATGAATGACAGGGAATGCGGCGAGGTATTCCGTGTAAAAGGTTTTTTGCAGAAGGAGGATGGAAGCTGGATACAGCTGAATGCAACGCATAATGGAATTACCATGAACCCGATCGAGAAGGGGCAGGAAGTGATCATTGTGATCGGGGAAGGATTAAAGGAGCAGGCTATTAAAAAATACTTTTTGAAGCAGGATAATTTATGATTGGAACGAGCTATGGATCCACAGTAATGATATTTTAGCGCCGACAGGAAGCGTGAGGCTGGCAGGTTGCCAGAAGCAGATGCATCCGTTATAATAAAAAGAGTGGCTTGTCAGTTATTTATAATTAAGAAAGAGAAGGGAAAAGAAAGTATGAAAATTGCAGTAACTTATGATAACGGAGAGGTTTTTCAGCATTTTGGAAGAACAGAGAATTTTAAAGTGTATGAAATAGAGGATAATAAAGTGATCTCCAGTGAGGTGATCAGTTCTAACGGAGTAGGACATGGCGCACTTGCCGGAGTACTTGCCGACAGGAACGTGAAGGCGTTGATTTGCGGAGGAATCGGTGGCGGTGCGATCAATGCCCTTACAGAGGCGGGGATTGAAGTTTGCTCAGGTGCATCCGGAGATACTGACAAAGCAGTCGAAGATTACTTAAATGGAAAACTTATAGATGCAGGACAGACCTGTGACCACCATGGGGAGGGACATACCTGTGGAGATCATGAAGAGGGACATGGATGCGGACATCATGATGCAGAGGAAAATCACAGTTGCGGATGCGGTTCCCATGAAGGAACAGAGAGCGGAGAAGGCTGTGGATGCGGCTGTGGAGAACGCAGCAAGATCGAGGGAGCAAATGTAGGAAAGACATTAAAAGTCCACTATACAGGAACCTTTAACGATGGAACAAAATTCGACTCATCTTATGACCGCGGTGAGCCATTAGAGTTCGTGTGCGGAGCCGGTATGATGATAAAAGGATTCGACCGTGCAGTGGCAGATATGGAGATCGGACAGATCAAAGACATCCACCTGATGCCGGAAGAAGCATACGGTCTGCCTGAACCAAATGCAATCTTTCATGTGGAGATCAGCCAGCTGCCGGGTGCAGAAGAACTGGAAGAAGGACAGCAGGTTTACCTTCAGAATGAGATGGGACAGCCATTCCCGGTTACGGTTGTGGCAAAGGAAGCCGGAATTATTACGTTTGATGCAAACCATGAGATGGCAGGAAAAGAATTGAATTTCAAGATCGAACTTGTGGAAATCTGCTAATATGACATATCAAATAGCAATTTGTGACGACGAGGAAAAACAGAGAGCGTATATCAAAAGTCTGGTGGAGGGATGGCTCCGCCAGACTTTTCATCATACAAAAATTCAGGAATATGCAAGCAGCGAACAGTTTTTATTTGAACAGGCATATGACAGGACGCAGATTTTGTTCCTTGATATCGAGATGGAGAAAATGGACGGCATCGCGCTTGCCAGAGAAATCCGAAAACACAACCGCCAGATGCAGATCATCTTTGTGACTGGGTACATGGAGTACATTCAGGAAGGTTACGATGTGGAGGCACTTCACTATCTGTTAAAACCCGTGTCGCAGGAGAAAATAGACAGTGTTTTAGATCGGGCGGTAGAGCGTTTGAAGACAGCGGATGCCGTGCTTCTCGTCGAAAGTGGCGGAGAAGTTCTTAGGCTTCCGCTCAAGGAGATCCGTTTTATCGAATCAAACCGGAATTATAATATCATCCATGCGGATAATGATTACGAGGTGCGTGGCACTTTGTCAGAGCTGGAAGCAAAACTGGATGAAGCATTTGTCCGCGTGGGGCGGTCATATCTGGTGAATCTCAATTATGTGAGACGTATTGGCAAGACGGAGCTGATTTTGAACACCGGGGAGAAACTTCCGGTTCCAAGAGGAAGCTATAAGAAGCTGAATGAGGCGTTTATAAAATATTTTTAAGATACGTGAAAAATTGAAATAAAAGAACAACTGCCCGAGGAGATAAAAAACAATGTCCCTGCTATCCAAATACATTAACAGACAATTAGCCGCCTACCAGAGCGAGTTAGTTCAGACTCACTATTAGGAGGTGGAGAACATGTACCGTCAGATCCGTGGCTGGCGGCATGATTATAGAAACCATATCCAGGTACTCAAAAGCTATGCGAAAGACGGTGACTTGGCACAGATCAGCAAATACCTTGATGAGTTAGACGAGGATCTGTCCACCGTGGATACCGTGATCAAGACTGGGAACAAAATGACCGATGCCATCTTAAACAGTAAGATCTCGTTGGCAAAGTCAAAACATATTCCGGTCGTGGCGGATGCCCATGTACCGGTCGCATTAAAAACATCGGAGATGGATCTCTGCATTATTATTGGAAACATCTTCGACAACGCCATTGAGGCGAGTCTGCAATTGCCCGAAGAGAAGCGGATGATCCGCATCTACATGGATATGAAAAATACCCAGCTCTACATGTCGTTCACCAATTTTACCGCAACGAAAAAACAGAAAAAAATCAGTGGCAGATTTCACACCACAAAAGGACAGGGACACGGATTCGGGCTTGTTCGTATCGATGATATTGTGGAGCGTTATGGTGGCTATCTAAGCCGCAACAGTGAAGACGGAGCTTTCACAACGGAGATTTTGCTGCCACAGGAATAATACAATTCGTCCCATAAAAGATGCAGTTCGTCCCTGAAACATGCATCTTTTTTTCTTTGTACTATAGTAGAGATTATCAAATTACACATTCACGGAGGAAACACAATGAATAACCACAAATCAGAATACGGCGTCATCCAAACGATCCGGTTCATGATCCGGCAGGCGGCAAAAGAAGCTCCGGCTGTTCTGGTATGGCTGGTTGTAGACGCAATTTTGGCGCTTATATTACAGCTGCTCGAATTATACGTGACACCGGTATTACTGCGCGATATTGAGGAGCAGATCGCATTAAAAGAGTTAGTGAGAACTATCCTACTTTTTTCAGGTGGAATACTGTTACTTACCGGACTGAAAGAATACATAAACAATGCAACCTATCAGGGAAAGATAGAAATCCGCATGTCACTTTGCAAAGCAATCACGGCAAAAATTGGCGCAACATCTTACTGTAACCTTAGAAAAAAAGATTTTCAGGAAAAGAAAGAGCGCACTAACCAGGCAACCAACAGCAACAGCAGTGCAACAGAGATTATATGGATACAGTTAAATCAGCTTCTGTTCTGTATGTTGGGATTTTTTGCGTACCTGCTTGTCATGAAAAGGATGAATGTGCTTATTCTGGCAGTCACAATCCTTGCAGCAGCAGTCAGTTATCTGGCAGTACAGAGGTCTGTGGTATGGCTGCAGAACAACAGGGCAGAAAATGATCATGCGCGTCAATGTTTTCGGTATCTGAGAGATGAGGCATGGAGCCCGGTCGCTGCAAAGGATATCCGGATCCTTCATATGAAACAATGGCTGCTAGATACGATGAAGCAGAATTATGAGATATTCATGCATTTTGAAAGGGCAGTAGGAAACCATCATTTTATGGCAGACTCTGTGAATGTTTTTGCTGCCCTGATCCGGAACGTAGTTGCGTATGCGTATCTGATCGGACAGGTACTTGCGGGAAATTTGGATGCTCCGCAGTTTATCTTATATTTTTCCGCGGTGAGCGGTTTTACAAACTGGGTGCAGGGAATCATGGAAAATGTGTCGCAGATCAGACAGTCAGGTGTCGGGATTTCCGATGTGATGGAGCTGCTTTTTTATGCGGAGCCGTATCGATTCGAGGATGGAGAGGCGCTTCCGGAGAATAAAGCAGGACACTATGAGCTGAAGCTTGAAAATGTCAGCTTCCGTTATCCGGGGGCATCGGAGGATACACTGCACAACTTAGATCTCACCATACGAAACGGAGAAAAACTTGCGGTTGTAGGAAGAAACGGAGCCGGAAAATCGACGCTGGTGAAGCTTCTATGTGGATTTTTTGACCCGACAGAGGGGCGTGTACTTTTAAATGGTGAGGATATCCGCAAATACAACAGAAAAGAATATTATAGACTTTTTTCTGCAGTCTTTCAGGATTTCTCCATTCTGGCAGGAACCGTTGCAGAAAATGTGGCACAGAGTGTGGAGGAGATAGATGATTCCCGTGTGAAGGAGGCAGTAAAGGATGCAGGTCTGCAAGAGAACATCGAAAGGCTGCCGGAGCAATATGAGACAAAGTTGGGAAGGTCCGTCCACCTGGATGCTTATGAGCTTTCCGGAGGTGAGACACAGAGGCTCATGCTTGCGAGGGCACTCTACCGGAATGCACCGGTGATCGTACTCGATGAGCCGACGGCGGCACTGGATCCAATCGCAGAGAGCGATCTCTATGAGCGGTACCATGAACTGACAAAGGGTTCTACTTCCATTTACGTGTCGCACCGTCTGGCATCCACGAAGTTCTGTGACCGTATTATCTTAATCGGAGCAGGTGGGATCGCGGAGATGGGTACACATGAGGAACTGATGGATGCAGGAAAAGAATATGCACATCTGTATGAGGTACAGAGCCGGTATTACACGGAAGGAGGAATGGAAGATGCTGCGTTCGATGCGTGAGACAATTGGGATGAATAAAAGGGCAATCGGAATCTGGTGGAGAGAGTCGCCGGGAATGTTAGTGGAGCTGATTTTCTACGTGATTACCGGTGCAGTGCTTCCTTATGCCGGGATCTATTTTTCGGCACAGATCATTACGGAACTGGCAGGAGCGAAAAATCCGGTTGTTCTACGCAATCTGGTACTGCTCTTACTCGGAATCGAGAGCTTGTTGGGACTGATTTACCATTATTTTAAGAACCGTTACACAGTAGAACGGAACCGCATGTTAGAAAAATTAAGATACATTTTGAGTGAAAAAATGTTGTCACTGGATTTTGAAAAAGTGGATGATGCCGTCATTCAGGATAAAGTATTACAGATTGAACAAATTAACCGGTGGAGCAGATTTGGGCTGTGTATGGTTGTCTTTACTCTGGAAAGGATGCTGCAGGCAATTGCCGGTATTGCCGGAGCATTGATGCTCACTGTGAGTTTTTTTCAGGCAAAAGCGGTGAAAAGCGCGTTTCTGTGGATGAACAGCCCTCTTTTGCGATTGTGTTTCTTGCTGGAATACTGGGATTTACGACTTTGGCATCGAGAATTGTGGAACGGGTACAGAACATGGCTGCAGAACTTTCCGAGCGTGCGACATTTGGAAACCGCCTCTGGAGCTTTATGGCACGTATGGCAGGAGAACGGGAACGGGAGCAGGATATCCGTGTTTATGAGCAGATTCCGGCTGTCATGGGATTTTATGAGAAAAATAAAGTCTGGGGGATAGGAACCGGGATGGACCGCCTGGAGAAAGGAAAAGGAGGAATCCTGTCAGCAGTTGCTAAGATGACAGAACGGCTCTGCAGTGGTTTGGTCTATCTGCTTGTCTGTCTGAAGGCATACGGAGGAGCGTTTGGAATTGGTGCTGTGACGCAGTATATCAGTGCGGTGACGGCGCTTAGCCACAATCTGGAGGAGCTTTTGGGCGCACTTGGCGAAGTGCATACAAACCGGGAATTTTTAAAGAAAACACTTGATTTTCTGGATACGCCGAATGATATGTATCAGGGAAGCCTCACCGTGGAAAAAAGGAATGACTGCCAGTACAAGGTGGAATTTCGGGATGTCAGCTTCTGCTATCCTGGCACAGACAGAAAAGTGTTAGACCATGTAAATCTGAAATTCCGCATTGGAGAAAAATTAGCAATCGTCGGGGAGAACGGTTCTGGAAAATCAACATTTATCAAGCTTTTGTGCCGGCTCTATGATCCGACAGAAGGCGAGATCCTGCTGAATGGAATCAACATTAAGAAATACAATTATAAGGAATACATGTCCGTATTCTCAGTTGTCTTTCAGGATTTTAAACTATTTGCCCTTCCGCTTGGGCAGAATGTGGCAGCATCCACAGAGTATGACTCAGAGAAAGTACAGGAATGTTTAAGCAAGGCTGGCTTTGATGCGCGCTCTGCCCGGATGGAAAAGGGGTTAGATACCTGGCTTTACAAGGATTGTGATGCCGATGGTGTGAGCATCTCTGGCGGAGAGGAACAGAAGATCGCACTTGCAAGGGCGCTGTATCAGAACGCGGCATTTCTGATCTTGGATGAACCGACTGCCGCCTTAGATCCGATCGCGGAAGCGGAGGTGTACAGCAGTTTCAATGAGATCGTAGGAGACCGGACAGCGGTTTACATAAGTCACAGGCTTTCTTCCTGCCGGTTCTGCGATGAGATTGTTGTCTTTGACCGGGGCAGGATCGTGCAGCAGGGCACACACGAGGAACTCGTGGAACAGACGAACTGCAAATACTATGAACTCTGGAGCGCACAGGCAAAATACTATGCGTAAGCAATGAGCGTGCACTGCGGGGGTATGGGTTATAGGTTGCAATATCCTCTGGTTTAGTGATAAGCTAAAATCAAAAGAAAAAAGACAGGGGTATTTTCACAAATGAATAAATTGACAACCTTATGTTATATCGAAAAAGATAACAAGTATCTGATGCTTCACCGCATCAAAAAGGAAAATGACATCAATCATGACAAATGGATCGGTGTCGGTGGAAAATTTGAGTGGGGAGAAAGTCCGGAGGAATGCATGTTAAGGGAAGTCCGGGAGGAAACCGGTTATACCCTGACTTCATGGCAATATCGTGGTATTATAACTTTTGTTCTGGGGGAAGATACCGTAGAATACATGTCACTTTTTACAGCAGATGGATTCGAGGGAACACCAATCGACTGCAACGAAGGTGTGCTGGAATGGGTAGAAAAAGACCAGATTCCGGAATTGAATCTCTGGGAAGGCGACCGGATTTTCTTCCGTCTGTTAGAGGAGCAGAAGGAGTTCTTTTCTTTAAAGCTTGTATACAATAAGCAGGATATTCTGGAGCAGGCAGTTCTGGATGCAAAAGAGTTGGAGCTTTTCGATATTTTAAATGAGGATGGAAGTAAAACAGGCGTAGTAAAAGAACGCGGTGTGGCACATCGTGAAGGCGCACTGCACGGAACTGTTCATATCTGGATCGTGCGGGAAAATGATAAGAGCGGATATGATGTACTGCTTCAGAAGCGGAGCGATAACAAGGATTCGTACCCCGGCTGCTATGATATCTCTTCTGCCGGGCATATCAGTGCCGGAGATGGGGTCATGGAGAGTGCACTGCGGGAGTTTGAGGAGGAACTGGGATTGTCTGCACAGCCGGAGCAGCTGGAACTATTCGGAACAACACTCGTGAAGTTTGAGACAACTTTTTCTGGAAAAATATTCCGGGATAATGAGTTCAGTAATGATTTTGTATACAGACAGCCGGTGGATATTGGTAAACTGAAACTGCAAGAGTCGGAAGTCGCAGAAGTCTGCTGGATGGATTATGAGGAGTGCAGGGAAAAGATTGCAGATGTGGAAATACCGAACTGCATTAATCCGGAAGAGTTTGAGAAACTGGGAAGTTATCTGGGAATCTGCCAGAAAGATGGTATGCATAGTGCCGATAAAATCTGATACACCATCATTGGTGATGCAAAACTTTTTTTCATAAATCTCCCTGAAATAAATAATTTGAAGAGGTAGATTATCTGGAATATTTTGTGAGGAGGAAAACAAAATGAAAATATTGATTACCGGAGCACACGGCTTTGTGGGCACACGCCTGATGAAAGAGTTAGAGGGAGCAATTGCCGCGCCGTCCATTCAGGGAATGAACGAAAAACAGATCAGGCAGATCGTGGAGGAGAGCGAAGCAGATGTGATCATCCACACAGCTGCAATTTCGGATGTGGGGATCTGCGAGAAAAATCCGGAAGAGTCCTATTATGCAAATGTACTTCTTCCGGTTTATCTGGCGAAAGCATCAGACGGAAAAAAACTGATCTGTTTCAGTTCAGATCAGGTGTACCGTGGCTGCGAGAGCGACGGACCATATCGGGAGGATGAGGCAAAACCTGCGAATATCTATGGAGCGCATAAACTGGAAATGGAACAGCGGGTGTTGGACAGACAGCCGGATTCTGTGCTGCTACGGGCAGAATGGATGTATGACTACATTTCACCGAAGGGCAATTATCTATTGAATGTTCTCAATGCAAAAGAGACGCTTACTTTTGGATGTCAGTATCGTGGGATCACTTATCTGCGTGAGGTATGTGAAAATCTGGAGCGGATTGTAAAATTACCGGAGAATGGACTGCAGCAAAGCGGGAAGCTGTCAGGCGAGGCGGTTTTTGCAAAAAATCAACCAGGTGAGCAGAATGTTATATTGCAGCTTCCGGGTGGAGTTTACAATTTTGGAAGTGAGACAACACAGTCCATGTATGAGATTACGAAGGAATTTTTGCAGATCACAGGAAGCAGGCAGCAGGTACAAGAAGGTTCTCTGGGGCACAATCTCTGGATGGACTGCAGCAAAGCTGCACAGTACGGCATCGTATTTAGTGATGTGATGGGTGGATTGAGGCGGTGTCTTGTTGATTATAGGTTGATATAATGAAGACATTTATGCAAAGCAGGCGTAGATGACAATTTTACTTTATCATAATTGACATAAAAACTGGAAATGATATAATTAACTTTAAAGTAAATTACTTTGGAGTTAATAAAGGAGACGCCATGCAAGAGGTATTTATTGGAAGAGAAAAAGAACTGAATGATTTAAATACGCTGTACAGACAGGACAAATTTCAGTTATTTGTACTTTATGGGCGCAGACGTGTAGGAAAAACGACATTACTAAATGAGTTTTGTAAAGGCAAAGATGCTATTTTTTATTCTGCTGAACAGAGCAATGATAAATTGAATCTGGAAAAATTTTCGTCTCTGATTTTTCAGTTTTACAAAGAAAACAGATTGGAGCCATTTTCGTCATGGAGTAATGCGCTTTTATATTTGAATGAGCGTCAAAAAGAGAAAAGACTGATTCTTGTTATTGATGAGTTTCCATATCTTGTGCAGAAAAATAAAGCCTTACTGTCAGAGCTGCAGCATTTGATCGATCACACATTAAAAAACGGGAATTTATTTATTGTTTTTTGCGGAAGTTATATGGGATTTATGGAGAAGGAGGTTCTTGGTTCGAAGAGTCCCTTATTTGGAAGGCGGACAGGACAGCTTCATATGAAACCGTTTTCCTATCAGACGAGCATAAAATTTATGGATCAGTTCTCGGCAGAAGAAAAATTAATGCTTTATGGGGCGTTTGGAGGAACTCCGCTGTATTTACAACAGATTGATGAAAAGGAAGATTTTGACGAGAATATAAAAAGGGCTTTTTTGAAAAATACATCTTATTTATATGAGGAACCGCTTTTGCTGTTAAGGCAGGAAGTGCAGGAACCAGGGGTATATAGTGCAATCATCGAAGCAATTGCAGGCGGACATACCAGAGCCAATGAAATATCTACGAAAATTGGGGAAGAAACTGCAAAATGTTTAAAATATATAAAAACACTTTGTGAATTGGGAATTGTGTATAAGGAAACTCCATTTGGCGAAAAGGAAACTTCCCGGAAAACTTTATATTGTATTTCGGATCAGATGTTTCGATTCTGGTACAGATATGTTTTTACAAACAGAACACTGATCGAGACAGGAGCAGGTGAGGCAGTCTGGTTAAAACGTATCCAGCCCGATTATAGCCATTATATGGGCTTAACGTTTGAAAAAATATGTACAGACTACTTGTACAGCCAGAATGCCAAAGGAGAACTGCCGTTTCTTTTTACAGCAATTGGCAGATGGTGGGGGACGAATCCCAGGACGCATGAACAGGTAGAAATTGACATTATTGCCAATGAACAGAATGATTATCTGATTGGTGAATGTAAGTGGCGGAATGAAAAACTGGATATTGGAGTGCTTAACAGTTTAAAGGAAAAAGCAGATATATTTTGCCAAAAGCGGGAACATACGTGGTTTGTACTGTTTTCAAAATCAGGTTTTACAAAGGCTGTTCTGGAAGAGGCGGAAAAGGCGGAAGATATCATACTTGTTGATTTAGAGCAGTTAATAAAGTGTCAGTAAAGCACAAAGAGAGAATCTGAGAAAGATTCTCTTTTTGCTATAAAATACCGCAAATAAGCGCATCGCAACCACCAGTTGACAAATTGACGGGGCAACTTTCTAGTATGTAATGGTAAAAAATGATAGTCTTTTTCTAGAAACAGATGTTTAATTTTAACACGGAGGAAGTTATGATTCTAGCAGACAAAATTATCAACTTGAGGAAAAAGAACGGATGGTCACAGGAGGAGCTTGCAGAAAAACTCGGAGTGACGCGCCAGTCGATTTCAAAATACGAAGGTGCGCAGTCTATCCCTGATCTGGATAAGATTTTAAAACTCAGCGAGATTTTTGGAGTGACCACAGATTACCTGATCAAAGATGAACTGGAAGAGGAAGAATACGCGCCGTCACAGATGCAGGAAAATGAAAGCGAGAGCGACAGGAGCGTACATAAAGTTACAATGGAAATGGCAAATGAATATTTGCAGATCATTGACTGGTCGGCAGGAAAAACAGCCTTTGCTACGATGCTGTGCATTTTATCCCCAATTGTGTTATTAATGCTTGGAACAATGAGTGAGATGCCAAATTATCATATCAGTGAAAATGCAGCGGCTGGAATAGGAATCTGTGTTTTGATCGTTTTAATTGCAATTGCGGTAACTATTTTTATTCTTTGCGGTATGAAAACAAAGAAATATGAATTTATGGAAAAGGAAGACATAGAGACTGTCTATGGAGTAAGCGGCATGGTGAAGGAAAAAAGAGATGCTTATCACAGTCCGTATGTGACTCAGCTTGTCATCGGAATTACATGCTGCATATGCTCTGTGATTCCTTTATTTGGAACACTTGCTGTATCTGAAAGTGATTTTTACATGGTTTCAGCAGTATGCATGCTTTTAACGCTTGTTGCAATCGGAACCTATTTTATTGTGCGAAGTGCTGCCAAAATGAATGCGATGAACCAGCTTCTGGAGGAAGAAGACTACACAAGGCAGAAAAAACATGAAAATAGAAAGATGTCTGGCCCGGTAACGGTTTACTGGCTGATCGCCACAGCCATTTATCTTGCATGGAGCTTTACAACTAATGACTGGGACAGAACATGGATCATCTGGCCGGTTGTCGGTGTATTATTCCCGGCGTTTTATGCGATCGTGAATGGGATCAGGAAGAAATCGTAAAGAATATTGTGGAAAAATATCAAAGAGGCAGAGAGCGGCATTGTGTGGGGAGTTATTGTCGCAGGAATCTTGCTTCTGGATAATCGGTTTGATCTGGATGCGATTGGCTGGGAAGGCGCAGTGATGGCGATTCTGTTCTGGGTTGTTGGAGTTATCTATATGCTTATTTATGCGAAAAAGAAATTTTAAAAGCTCTTTTGTATTTCTTACAAAAGCGTTACAATAAACATAATAAGCAACGAAAATATGACAGGCATTATACGCTGCAGGAAATTTTTATACCGTGCATCGTGAACTGCCAGAGTCTGGAAGATTATCAGGGAAATCTGTTGCTTGTCGGGATTAATTATGATGTGAAGACAAAGAAGCATTCCTGTGTGATTGAGGAATTCGTAAAATAGGCTGACTTATTGCAAGAAAAAAGGAGAGAAAGTGTCCCTTTAAAGGGATACTTTCTCTCCTTTTTGGAAAGATACTGTTAAAACATGATTTTTCCTTTATGCTTTAACAGTCTTGCACCGTTTACAATCAAAAGGATTCCGGAAACAATTCCGCCAACAAGAATACAGATCCCGATCGCGAGATTTGCAGCACCTGTGGAGCCCATTGTTTTATAAATCTTTTCTTCCATGTATGATACCCTCCTCAAGTTATTGACAAGTACAGTCCGTTTTCATCTGCATTTGTGATCACTGGCAATACACCAGTGAAATATTGATTTTATATTACCATTTTTCCGAAAAGAAAACAATGATAATCTGCAAGCTGTTTCGAAGCGCTTCCTTTTTGAGCATATTACATATAATGTAGTATACAAAGTTTGTAAAATCACGTATTTCGAGTATAATAAGAATATAGTCAGAACGCATTAATATAGAGCAGAAGAAAATGAGGTGAAAACAGATGGATTTTGATCACAGACCACTCAGGGGTGAAAAACTTCAGCCGCTGGATGAAATTTCAGGATATAAGGTACGGCCCGGATTTTATGACAGGAATGGTGCGGCGCAGGCGGCGGATGGAGTCAGTTTTACCATCCATTCCATGGGGGCGACCGGATGTACGCTATTATTGTTCCGCCCGAAAGAACAGGAGCCATTTGCAAAAATACGTTATCCGGAAACTTACTGTATTGGAAGCACATATTCCATGCTGGTATTTGGGTTAAATATCGAAGAGTTTGAATATGCGTTCCAGCTGGATGGACCATATGATGAAAAAAAAGGACTGCGGTTTCATAAAGACAACATCCTGCTTGACCCATACGCCCGGGCAGTGACAGGGCAGAGACACTGGGGAGAGCGCCCGGAAGGTGGAAAAGACTTTGTATACCATGCCCGGGTAGTGGAAAATAATTTTGATTGGGAAAAGAGCCGTTTTCTGAATCATCCGTTTGAAGATCTGGTCATTTATGAAATGCATGTGCGTGGTTTCACAAGAGATGCATCTTCCGGCGTGAAAGCACCAGGTACTTTTGAGGGCTTGAGGGAAAAAATCCCTTATCTGAAAGATCTCGGGATCAATGCAGTGGAACTGATGCCTGTTTTTGAGTTTGATGAGATGGAAGACACCCGTGTGGTGGACGGAGAACGTCTGTATAATTACTGGGGATACAACACAGTCTGTTTTTTTGCACCCAACACAAGTTATACTTCAGTGGTGGAACACAATCATGAGGGTGATGAGTTAAAGAATCTGATCTATGAACTGAAGGAAAATGGAATAGAGGTTATTTTGGACGTTGTATTTAACCATACAGCGGAGGGAAATGAGAAGGGACCATGTTTTTCCTTTAAAGGAATTGACAATAATATCTACTATATGCTGACACCGGATGGATATTACTACAACTTTAGTGGATGTGGAAATGTCATGAACTGTAACCATCCGATCGTGCGTAAATTTATCATTGACTGTCTGAGATACTGGGTCATCAATTACAGGGTGGATGGATTCCGGTTTGACCTTGCATCTATTTTAAGCAGAGACCAGAATGGTGCACCGATGGAAAATCCACCTATTTTACAGGGACTTGCATGCGATCCGATTCTCGCAAAAGCAAAGCTGATCGCCGAGGCATGGGATGCCGGTGGTTTATATCAGGTGGGCAGTTTCCCATCCTGGAACCGTTGGGCAGAGTGGAATGGAAGATACCGTGATGACATGCGCCGCTTTTTGAAGGGCGATGGCGGCATGGCAGGTACAGCGATTACACGAATTACAGGATCAAGAGACCTGTACGATCCGGCACACCGCGGAATCAGTGCATCCGTGAATTTCCTGACCTGTCACGATGGATTTACTTTATATGATCTGTATTCTTATAATATGAAGCACAACGAGAAAAACGGCTGGGGAAATACAGACGGCGATAACAATGGAAACAGCTGGAACTGTGGAGCAGAAGGCGCAACAGATGATCCGGAAATCGAGGGCTTGCGCCGCCGCATGGTAAAAAATGCGTTTGCAACATTGATGTGCAGCCGCGGACCGGCGATGTTTTTTGCAGGAGATGAATTCTGCAATACACAGTTTGGAAATAACAACTCTTACTGTCAGGATAATATCACATCTTGGCTGGATTGGAACCGTCTGGAAGAATACAAAGAAATCCACGATTTCTTCCGCTATATGATCCGCCTGCGGAAAGATAATGCGATCCTGCGTAAGACTACAAAACCGGCGGCATGTAAACTGCCGGAGATCAGTATCCACAATGGTTTCCCATGGAATGGCGGTACAGATAATAACAGCCGGCTGATCGGTATTATGTATGCAGGAAGAGATGAGAATGATATCCGTGATGATATTGTGTTCTACTGTATGAATGCATATTGGGAAACACTGATTATGCAGCTTCCGGAGCTTCCAATGGGCATGCAGTGGAAAGTCTGTGTCAACACATTCCTTCCATATGAAGATGGAAAAAATGTGGAAGAACAGACAGAGTTTTATTATAAAAAATCATTAAAAGTTCCGCCGAGAACAGTCATGATCCTGACCGCCGAGGAAAACCAGTAAACATGATCATGATTTGCTGGAATCCTCACAATTATTTTTAAGCAGCTGGCTGATAAGGTCGGCTGCGATTTTTTTGTCAGAAGGACGCAGATGACGATAATTATCAATAACCACCGCTTCCTCTTTGTCGTGGATCCCATTCCCAATCTGAAGCAGTGCTGACCGGTCTGTAATATAGTCAACGGAAACACGCAGATAGTCAGCAATTTCGCATATCACATCATCCGGAACATGAAGATATTTGCCATGCAGATACCCATTCAGCGTGGTAGGAGAAATGACGAGATCCCGTGCCATTTCTCGCTGTGTGATCCCGTTTTCCTCCATTAATAAGAGTACACGTTCTTCTTGAATTTTCATTAGTGAGAGCTCCTTTTCGTTAAATTAAAAGGATTTTAGCTCACTTGACTGGTAAATATTGGAAAGTACCGATTTTCTGAATTTATTCTTAAAATCTAAGAAAAAAAGACGATGGCTAAATCCAGCCACCGTCTAATGTTATGATTTGACCTGTCAGATATTCATTTCCTTCGGCAAGCGTCAGAACAAGGGAGGCAACCTCCTCCGGCATTCCGAATCTTCCAGTTGGAATTTCATCTGTTAATGCAGCACGTTCTTCTTCGGAAAAGCATGCATTCATCTGTGTGTCGATGCAGCCGCATGCAATGGCGTTTACCTGGATATTGCTTGGTGCAAGTTCCTTGGCAAGACCTCTGGTAAAAGAATTCATTCCTCCCTTGCAGGCGGAATAGGCTACTTCACAGGAAGCCCCGACATTTCCCCAGACAGAAGAAATATTGATGATTTTTCCGGATTTTCTGGAAAGCATATGAGGAATCGCCAGTTTACAGGTGGAAAATACGGAAGTGAGATTCACACCCAGAATATGATTCCATTCATCGATCGTCATGTCAGTTAGCAGACCGACATATGAGATCCCGGCATTGTTGACTAACACATCGACACCGTGAAAACGCTGCTCAATATGTGAAAAAAGCTGTGTCACATATTCGAAATCAGAGATGTCACCAATACTTGCAAGGACATCTACGGAATAGTCTCTTTCCAGATCGTTTTTTAAATGTAAAAGTTCTGTTTCACTTTTGGAGCAGGTGATGACAAGGTTATAACCTGCTTTTGCAAAAGCAACAGCGATTGCACGTCCGATACCACGTGACGCACCAGTAATTAGAACTGTTTTTTTCATGCCATTATATCTTTCTTCATCGCTTCCTTATCGTTATCATAGAACTTGGTCAACAGGGTGAGAAGCTTCATTCTGCGATATTCTGCTTTGCTCACAAGTGGTTGATAGTAAGAGTAACGTCCTTTCTGATAAGAAGTCAGAAAGCCTTTTTTCTTAGCTCTTGAAAGAAAAGTAGATACTGTCTGTGGTTTCCAGACAGTATGATAGCGCTCATTTGTCTGAGCCATGACCGCTGCTAAGTCTAATTCAGTCTCACTGTTCCAGATAATTGTCATTATCATTTCTTCGCAGGCTGATAATTCTATATTCTTCATAGTATCGTCTCCTTTTTTCGATTGTCCGATTATTATAGCATATAGACAGCAGCAAAACAGCCGGAAATTGCTATTATATTATGAATTTTTTGTTAAATTTTATATTTGTAGTATGTTTGGGTGAAATTTTGTGTGAAAGTAATAAAAAAAGGATATCGATGTGATATCAATATCCTCTCAGTCAGTCGGAATGACGTGATTCGAACACGCGACCTCTTCGTCCCGAACGAAGCGCTCTACCAAGCTGAGCCACATTCCGATATATTCGGTTGTACGTCCAAAACCGTACTTCGTTATATTAGCATAATTAAATGCAATTGTCTAGAAAAAAATGAATGTTTTTGCGGGTAATTATGTTTACAATTAAATTTGGATGTAGTATTCTTTGATGAGGTGATACATAATGGTCACTGTAAAAAGAATAAATACAGAGAATAGAAAAAGGAGAACTTATGGGAAGAGATGTCATTATTGCCTGTGATTTTAACAGCAAAGAAGAAGTAGTGAGCTTTTTAAGCAAATTTCAGGATGAAAAGCCATTTGTAAAGATCGGAATGGAACTTTTTTATGCAGAAGGACCTGAAATCGTCAGAACAATTAAGAAGATGGGACATAAGATTTTCCTTGATCTGAAATTACATGATATTCCAAATACAGTCAAAAAATCCATGGCAGTATTATCAAACCTTGATGTTGATATGTGCAACGTTCATGCGGCAGGAACCAAAGCAATGATGTCCGCAGCAATTGAGGGACTGACAAGAGCAGACGGAACAAGACCTCTGCTGATCGCTGTGACACAGCTTACCTCCACAAGCGAGGAAGTGATGCAGGAAGAATTGTGGATTGACAAACCGATTGACAAAACAGTTATGCATTATGCAAAAAATACAATGGAAGCAGGGTTAGACGGTGTGGTATGCTCTCCATTAGAGGCAGGAAAAGTACACGAAGTATGTGGAGAAAAATTCCTTACCATCACACCGGGCGTGCGTTTTGCAGACGGAGATGTAGGAGACCAGAAGCGTGTGACAACACCTGCAAAAGCAAAAGAGCTTGGCTCTGATTATATCGTAGTCGGCAGACCGATCACACAGGCAGCTGATCCGGTAGCAGCATACAGAAGATGTGTTGCCGAGTTTGTGGGCTAGTATACGGAGACATTTATAGTTTACACAGCTAGGTTGTAGCAGGAATATGTCAGTGCAATGGTAAAAACAAAAATTGTCGTGCCCGGTAACGCACGACAATTTTTACTTTATGCAGTTTTTGTAAGTTAAGAAAGAGGGAAACAATGGAAAACAAAAAAGGAATCAGCGGAAGCACCTTAAAAATGATCGCGATCGTGACAATGGTGATCGATCATATTGGTGCAGCAGTATTGGCAAGACTTTTAATGGTAAATGGTTTGGGTGAACTTGACCAGACAAATGCAGATGCAATTATGCAGTGGCTTTCAGCAAATGGAGCACTGTATTGGACGTACACGGTCATGCGAATGATCGGACGTGTGGCGTTCCCAATCTTTTGCTTCTTGCTGGTGGAGGGATTTTTGCATACACATGATGTGAAAAAATATGCGATGCGGCTTGGGCTGTTTGCATTGATCTCAGAGATACCATTCGATCTGGCATTCAGCAGCAAAATACTCGAATTCAATTATCAGAATGTCTTTTTTACACTATTCATTGGTTTGCTGACGATGATCGCTTACCGTGCAGTGGAAGAAAAAGAAGAGTGGAATCAGGCGTTGAAGGTGATCTTGTATATTCTGATCGTGGCAGCAGGAATGGCACTGGCGTATTTTTTAAAGACCGATTATGCCGAAAAAGGTGTATTCTGTATCATGGTCTTATACATTTTCCGCAAGAAAAAAATGTGGCAGCTCATCGCAGGATGTGCATCATTCATCTGGGAGACACCGGCGCTGTTCGGTTTTATCCCGATCGCATTTTATAACGGAACCCGCGGCTGGAAGATGAAATATTTCTTCTATATTTTCTACCCGGCACACTTATTGATTTTATATCTGCTTTGCTATTTCATGGGAATCAGCGGATATTCTGCGGTTTAGCTTTTGATAGAAAATGAAATACAAGCTTGACATAATACAAAAGGGGCAGGAATCGTGAATATATATGACACAAATGAATCAGTGGAATTGTACGACAACCGCGGAATTGAAATGGCAAGAAAATGTATACGGAGAGCAAAGAGAGAGTGTGCGCTCAGATATCTGATTTTGCTGTTATTATTTGCGCTTGGTATGGTGGATAAAATACTGTTTCCACAGATAGAAATAAAGCTTTCAAGCTACATTCTTCTTTATGTTATATGCATGTTTTCTATGATGGGGTTTCGCATTTTCCATAATGGAATTGTCGCAAAGCGGATGAAGGATTTTACGCTGCAGGAAAAGCACGATTATAATCTGGTCATCTATCGAGAAAATCATAATAAAAAATTTTTCTTAAAGAGTATAACCCTGCTGACAATGGCCAAGCAGGACATCCTGATGGAAAAACCGTTGGCTGCAAAACAGGCACTTTCCCAGATTGCGGTAGAAAGTCTGGGAAAAAATGTATTGAAGACCTATTATTTTCTGCTTGCAGCAGCATCATTTCGTGCGAGGGAGGATAGCTGGCAGATCGAACTGGAGCATTGCGCTGCGGTGCCTTCTAAGACCGTTAAGCTGTCGGATGATGAATTACAGGAGATTTTCAGAAGCGGGGATCAGACCAGGCTGATGGACACTGTAAAAACGTGGGAGATTATGGCAGAACAGGACACAAAAACAGAGCCATATCTGAATCTTTGGTTTGGAATATTGATGGCTGCAACTGCCGTCGGTTATGGAATCTGGACATTTGTTGTGGGAAGTTCAGATTGTTATTATAATTTTATGCTTATTGGGGCAACGCTGCTTTTAGTGGGCTTGTGGATTTTAGTCAGTGTAAGGATTGTTTATTTTCTGAGACGTTCCCAAAATAAGGGGAAGGGACTAGGAAAAAAGAAAGGAATAAGATTTTTAACTATTTTTATCCTCGTGCTGATGTGGTGCTTTATTATAGGATTGAGTCTTGTGATTTTTGTGGGTGCAGGAAGTGATATACATACACAATGGGAAGCAATGAAGACGGGGAAGCAGCAGGAAAGCCAGGATGAAACATATCATAATGGCACAGAGATTTCCACAGAAGCTGACATAAAAAATCAGGAAACTGAAAACACAGAGACGGCATCAGAAATAATAGAAGATACGGAACTTAAACCGGATCAGAGCAATATAGTGAAATCTGGACCGATCACAGACAGTGAATATGCGTCTTTCCAGATCACAGCAGATGCATCTTCGGTGGAAGGCTTTGATGTGTTTGATGATTATGCTGAGACAATGGAAAAGAATTTCATTGGCACATGGTATTGTCCGAGCTGGGGCATGGCGTTCCGTATTCAGGAAGACGGTGCTTATATTTATACATTAGAATCTGAAAATATAGGATTTTGTAATCAGGAACCATATGTATGGGAACTGACAGACCGCTCCCAACAGGGGTTATGCCCAAGACTCAGCTTTTATTATGATGATAGCAAGGCTGGAGATATGTTTACATGCTATGTAGCAGGCTGTACAGATGATTATTTCTGGTGTAATCTGCAGGAAATGGTCTGGTACAGGCAATAGGAAGAATTACCGGAGAGATTGAAAGTATAAAAAGGAAAGTACTGGACGTCAATAGGTCGGAGTGTCATATCCGTGTGGGACTGGCAACAAGAGAAAAATATCTTCATCAACGTATGACGGGTTGATATGTCATGTTGACATAACGATATAAAAGTGCTATCGTTATAGTAATAACCAAGGAGAAGGGGGACAATTTTGAGTACGTTAAAGGATGTGGCAGAACGGGCAGGGGTAACTGTTACGACTGTTTCGAGAGTAATTAATAACCGTGGATATATCAGTGAGAAGACCAGGCAGAAGGTATATGATGTCATGAAGGAGATAGGCTATCAGCCCAATGAGGTAGCCCGTTCTCTTTCAAAACAGCATACCAGCACGATTGGCGTAATCGTACCGCATATTGTTCATCCGTATTTTGCAAAGCTTTTAAGCAATATTGAATCAGCGGCGGCAGCAGAGAATTATAAAATGATTGTCTGCAATTCCAAGGAGGAGCGCAGCAACGAACGGAAATATGTAGAGATGTTTAAGAGTAATCAGGTGGCAGGAATCATATTGTGCAGTGGAACAGTAAGCGCCAATGAATTCCTGAACCTGAATATTCCAATTGTTACCATAGAGTGTAATGATGCATTGGGGGACTGCAATATTCAGTGTGACAACTATATGGGCGGAGTGCTTGCCACGGAATATCTTGCTAAATGCGGATGTAAAGAAATTGTACATTTCAGTGGAGTAGAGCGTCAGGTGATGCCGGCAGACAGACGTTGTGTAGGTTTTCGGGAAGTCTGTGAGAAATATAGAATTCGGCATCATGAAATAGAGACAAGCGAGGCATCCTACAGTGTGATGGAATATCTGGAAAATATTAAGCAGACGCTGCAGAAATATCCGGAAATTGATGGAATTTTTGCCAGCAGTGATGTTATTGCAGCCCAGTCCATTCAGGCATGCAGTGCCCTTGGAAAGCGGGTTCCGGAGGATGTGCAGATTGTAGGTTTTGATGATGTCAATATTGCAACATTGGTAAATCCGATGCTGACTACCATCCGGCAGCCGATTAAGGAAATGGCACAGTTAGCAGTGGATGCTATCTTAAAAAAACGCAGTGGCGGCGTAATGCCGGCAAAGGTGGTACTTCCGGTCAGCCTGATGAAGCGCGGTACAACAAAAGAAAAGTAATAGATTGACAGAAATAATAGGCAAATAAAAGAATAAATGATAGTTCTTAGTTCGTGTTCCTCGGTTGACATGAATTAAGAACTATTTTTTGCGATAAAAAATGGATAAATTGGTTGATATTAGTGCATTATGCACAAAAAATAGGACGCCATCTTGTGAAAACCTAATATTTCGTATGTTAACCGCTTGACATTTTTCGGAAGCGGTATTATATTAGCAATGTAATCAAGTGAAACGCGTTCACGATAAGAAAATATAAGGAACGGGGAAAAGATACTTTTTACAATGACAGGAGGAAGACAAATGAAGAAAAAGATTTTGGCTGCAATTCTTACTGCAGCAATGACAATTGGAATGGTTGGATGTGGTTCCACCAGCAGCTCTGATAATGGAAGCAATTCCGCTTCAAATACCGAAGCATCTTCAAACGAACTGACCGTTTGGTGCTGGGATGCAACCTTTAATATTCCGGCAATGGAAGAGGCAGAAAAGATTTATCAGAAAGACCATCCGGATGTAAACGTAAATGTAGTAGAAACATCCTGGGAGGATATTCAGACTAAGCTTACAACAGCAGCAACCTCTGGACAGACTGATACACTGCCAGACATCATTCTTATGAATGATACTGCTTTATTAAATAATGTAAAGAACTATCCGGATTTATTTGCAGATTTATCTGATTCCGGAATTGATTTCTCCAAATTTGCAAGTTATAAAACAGCAATTGGAACAGTAGATGGAAAGAATTACAATGTACCATTCGACAGTGGTGTAACTGCATTATTTATTCGTACCGATGTAATCGGTGAAGCTGGTTATTCTATTGATGACTTTACTGATATTACATGGTCCAAATTCATTGAACTTGGTGAAGATGTATTAGCAAAGACCGGAAAACCATTATTAAGCGCACAGGCTGGTGGACCTGACTTACTGATTGCAATATTAAGAAGTGCAGGCGACAGCATGTTTGATGAAGATGGCAATCCGAATTTTGCAGGAAATGATGTAGTTGCAGAAGCTGTAGAAGATTATGAAACCATGGTTGACAAGGGAATTTTAGTGGAAGTAAATGACTGGGATCAGTATATTGGAACCATTAACAACGGAACAGTAGCAAGCGTAATCAATGGATGCTGGATTACAAGTACCATTCAGGCACAGGGAGATCAGTCCGGCGACTGGGGCGTTACTACAATGCCAAGACTGGACAATGCTCCAAATGCAACCAACTACAGTAACAATGGTGGTGCAGGATGGATGGTTATGAATGACTCGCCAAACAAAGCCCTTGCTATCGATTTCTTAATGAACACATTTGCAAGCAGCACAGAGCTTTATGATACTATTCTCCCTACTACCGGTGCAGTTGCAACCTACCTTCCGGCAGCAGAGAGTGATGCATACTCACAGGAAAATGAATTCTTCGGTGGAGATAAGATTTATGAGAAATTTGCTAACTACGGTGCTGAAGTACCGGCTATTACATTAGGCCAGTATTGGGAGGAAGCAAAATCCGCACTTGGAACAGCACTTACCCAGATTCAGCAGGGACAGGATATTCAGGAAGCGTTAAAAGAAGCAGATGATACCGTATCATTTGCAATGAGTGAATAATTTAGCATAAGCACTTTACAAACTGCCTGCATAGCAGCTGCTGTGCAGGCAGAATTTTCAAGAAGAAAGGAAAGCTGTAAAGTCGATACGAATTGGAGGTACAACAGTGAAAACGAAGAAAAGAAAGATTATGGGATGGACATTCGTAATACCGGCATCGATAATGATTGTCATATTCAATTTCGTGCCGATGATACAGTCCTTTATTTTATCCTTAAAGCGCGGAAGCGGAACGAACATGACTTTTACCGGACTTTCTAATTATAAAAGAATGTTCCAGGATAAAATTTTTAAAATGACATTAAGCAACACTTTTATTTATCTGATCTTAGAAGTAGCAATCATGCTGGTGATGGCAATGTTCTTAGCATCACTTCTGAATGATAAGAGATTAAAAGGAAAATGGTTTTTCCGTCTTGCAATTTTCTTGCCATGTACGACTTCACTGGTATCGTATTCCATTATTTTCCGTTCCCTTTTCTCTGTGGACGGATTCATCAATACGATTCTTACGAATCTGCATCTGATTGCATCTCCAATCAACTGGCTGGGAAATACCTGGACCGCACGAATTGTAATCGTACTGGCATTATTGTGGAGATGGACCGGTTATAATATGATATTTTTCCTGGCAGCATTGCAGAATATTGACAGTTCTATTTATGAAGCAGCAGTTGTAGATGGAGCTAATGCATTTCAGAAATTTACCAGAATTACAATTCCGATGCTTCGTCCGACAATTTTGCTGACAGCAATTATGTCAACCAATGGAACCTTACAGCTCTTTGACGAATCAATGAATATTACCAATGGTGGACCGGCAAATACGTCCATGACAATATCCCATTACATATACAATTTGTCCTTTGCAGGAAATCCAAACTTCGGATATGCATCCGCAATTTCTTATGTAGTATTTATCCTGGTGGCAATCCTTGCCTTTATTCAGATGAAAGTAGGTGATGAGAAATGAGTAAAAGAAAATTCGTATATTTCTGGAAATATGTATTCCTGATTCTGGTCGCAATCATTTCCATCTTCCCAATGTACTGGATGATTGTCAGTGGAACCAATAAAAGTGTGGATGTCATTGCAGGTAAAATTCTTCCGGGCAATTACCTGCTGGAAAACTTAAAATCTCTTCTGGATACAACAGTACTTTCACAGGCAATGTGGAATTCTATCCGGAACGCAGTGGTTTCCATGGTTTTAAATGTATTTGTCTGCTCACTGGCAGGTTATGGATTCGAAAAATTTCATGATAAATACAAAGATAAAATTATGTCCATCTTATTACTTTCCATGATGGTACCGACTGCAGCAACTGTAATTCCACTGTTCCGTATGTTTGGAAAGATGGGACTTTTAAATACAACCGTTGGATGTATTTTACCGACCGTTTCTACCGCATTTATGATATTCATGTTCCGCCAGGCAGCAAAATCATTTCCGGATGAAATCATTGAAGCAGCCCGGATTGATGGAGTAGGTGAATGGGGCATTTACTTTAAAATGTTTTTACCGATTATGAAATCTACCTACGCAGCAGCTGCAATCGTAAGCTTTATGAATGCATGGAATAGCTACATGTGGCCATTGATTGTATTACAGAATGAAAATTCCAAGACTATGCCGATTCTAGTATCTGGTCTGACCGCACGATATACCATTGATTATGGAAGCATGATGCTTGCAGTCACGATCTCTACAATTCCGATGTTGATTATATTCTTTGTATTACAGAAGAACTTTGTAGAAGGAATTACCGGTTCTGTAAAATCATAAAGGAGAAGAACTATGGAATTTAACGAAAATGTAATTTATGAGCCAGACTGTTTTGCAATCCGGCGGATGCCGGCACATTCAGACCATGGATATTATGCAACCGGAAAAGAGGCAGATGGTGGGGAAAGCAGTTTCCTCACTAGTCTTAATGGCAGCTGGAAATTTGCATATGCCAATAACTTAGAGGAAGTCATAGAGGACTTTTATCGTAAGGATTATGACAGTAGCAACTGGGATGAGATTATGGTGCCTTCTTCCATCCAGCTTTTTGGTTATGATGAATTGCAGTATGTGAATTCTCAGTATCCATGGGATGGAAAAGAAGCTGTTCGTGGCAAAGAAATTCCAAAGAAATATAATCCGGTAGCAATGTATGTGCATTCTTTTGCAGTGACCGGAGAAATGTTAAAGGATCGGTTATCCCTCCGGTTTGAGGGGGTGGAAAGTGCTATGGCACTCTGGGTAAATGGCAGATTTGCAGGCTATAGCGAAGACTCCTTTACACCGGCAGAATTTGATATCACAGAATTGGTCTGCGAGGGAGAAAATAAGCTGGCGGCAGAGGTCTTTCACTTCTGTACAGGAAGTATTTTAGAGAGTCAGGATTTCTTCCGGATGTCCGGAATCTTCCGTGATGTGACACTGCGCCGTATGCCGGCATATCATATCTATGATTTGAAGGTAAGACAGCAGTTTGAGGATAATCTGACAGAGGCAGTTTTGAAATTGCAGTGGAAGGGTGTGCCGGAACAGGAAGACCAGCCGGCACAGGAAAAATGGCGGGAGAAAGAGCCAGCACAAGCCAGTGAGGATACCGGCTGCAGGCTGCATATTTCCTTATATGATGATAAAGAGAAATGTGCCGCAAAGACAGAGACAGCTTATACAGAAGCTGGAACAGAGTTAAAAATAACAGCACCGAAGCTTTGGAGTGCGGAGGAACCGAATCTTTATACTTTATATATAGAAGTAACAGGCTACGATGATACTGTAATAGAAGTAATAAAACAGCGCATCGGTTTCCGGCATTTTGCTATGGAAAATGGCATCATGTGCCTGAATGGAAAACGTATTGTATTTCGTGGTGTAAACCGCCATGAATTAAGCTGTGACCATGGAAGAAGTATTACAAAAGAAGAGATTCTTCATGACCTTCTTATCATGAAACAGAATAATATCAATGCAGTGCGGACTTCACATTATCCAAATCAGAGTTATTTCTATGAACTTTGCGATGAATTGGGGTTGTATGTGATAGACGAGGCAAACCTTGAGTCCCATGCGGATTGTTTCCTTGCAACAGTAGGAAAGGCACCGATGAGTGAGACGATACCGGGCAGCAAAGCAGAGTGGAGAGAAAACGTCTTAGACCGTGCCAATTCCATGTATCAGAGAGACAAGAACCATGCCTGTATCCTGCTTTGGTCCTGCGGAAATGAGTCCTGCGGTGGAAGCAATTTATATGAAATGTCAGAGTTCTTCCGGAAAAATGATTCCGAGCGTCTGGTACATTATGAGGGTATTACCTTTGATGATGCTTATCCGGATACTTCTGATGTGAAGAGCTTTATGTATGCGCCAGCGGAAAAATTGCGGAAATATTTAAGAGAGAGTGAAGCAGCTACCAATGAAAAGGCGAAACCAGTAATCAGTTGTGAATATATGCATTCCATGGGAAATTCTACCGGTGGAATGGACGAATATATCCGCCTTACAGAAGAAGAACCACGATATCAGGGCGGATTTATCTGGGATTTTATAGACCAGAGCTTTTATCTTACCAATAAAAAGGGTGAGAAATATTTAGCCTATGGCGGAGATTTTGGAGACCGTCCGAATGATGGAACCTTCTGCGGAAACGGACTTCTCTATGCTGACCGCAAGGTGACTCCAAAGATGCAGGAAGTAAAATTCCAGTATCAGAGTGTAAAGCTTTTGCCTGAGGAAACAAAGGTTATTGTAAAAAACGAAAATTTATTTATTTCTTTGAAAAACTATATATTAAAAGTTGTTATAGCAACAAAAGATGGTGTATGTGCAGAGAACGCTTATGAGCTTCAGGCAGCATCACAGGAAGAAGAGAGTATAGATATCAGTAGCCTTTCAAAGGAACTTAAGATAGCTGGAGAATTTACGGTGACCGCCTCCTTGCTTACCAAAGAAGATACTGCATGGGCGAAAGCCGGATATGAGCTTGCCTTTGGTCAGTATGTAGGAAAAAAGGAAGCACCGGAAGAAGTTGTCAAAGAAGCAGAAGATTTTGAACTGGTTGATGGACTTATGAATATTGGTGTGAGGGCTGGCAATATAAAAATGCTTTTCGCAAAAGAAGGTGGCGGACTGACCTCTTATCAGGTAGAAGAGAAAGAATTAATTGTATCCGTCCCAAGACCAAATTTCTGGCGGGCACCGACAGATAATGACAAGGGAAGTGGAATGCCGCTGCGTTGCGGATGGTGGAAGACGGCCAGCATGTATGCAAAAGCAATGCCGGCAGAGTTAAAAGAAACAAAGGATAGTGCACAAATTTCTTATACGTATCGTCTTTTTGATGTGGCAGAGAACATCCCGGGAAATGAGTGCAAGGTGACTTATGGTATCAGAAAAGACGGAGCACTCACCATCCATATGGAATATGAAGCCGATGAGAAGATCAAGACTCATGAAATGCCGGAATTTGGTATGCTTCTTCGAATCCCGGAGCAATATGATAAAGTAACTTACTATGGATACGGTCCGGAAGAAAATTACTGGGATCGCCGTCAGGGCAGCAGACTTGGAAAATTTCATTTTTCCGTAAAGGAAAATCTGTCAGAATATCTGGCTCCACAGGAAAGTGGCGGACGCAGTGGTGTCAGAGAAGCAGTAATCGAAGATGAGAATGGTTATGGACTTCGGATTAGTGCAGAAGAAATGGATTTTTCAGCGTTGCCATATACACCGCATGAACTGGAAAATGCCAGACATCTTTATGAGTTGCCGGATAGTGAATATACGATTCTCCGTCCATCTCTCCATCAGATGGGGGTTGGCGGCGATGATAGCTGGCTTTCTAAACCACACCCGCAGTATCGGATGGAACAGCCGGGAAAATATGAATTTACATTTACAATAAAAGGAGGGAAGAAACTTGAAACTGACAAATAAAATTATGCTGATCACTTATGCAGACAGTCTTGGAAAAAATCTTTCTGAATTAAAAGAAATGTTAGAAACTTATTTTCATAAGGCAGTAGGTGGCGTACACATTCTTCCGTTCTTTCCGTCCTCGGCAGACCGGGGATTTGCACCGATGCGTTATGACATGGTAGACGAGCAGTTTGGAACCTATGAAGATGTACGCAAAATCGGAGAAGAATACTATTTGATGTTTGATTTTATGGTCAACCACATTTCCAGACAGTCTCCGTATTTTAAAGATTTTTTAGAGAAAAAGGATGCATCGGAATATAAGGATTTCTTCATCCGATACAAGGATTTCTGGGAAAACGGAGAACCGACAGAAGAACAGGTAGATTTGATTTATAAAAGGAAACCAAGAGCACCGTATATTGATGCAGACTTTGCTGACGGAAGCAGCGAGAAGGTCTGGTGCACCTTTGGAGAAGAGCAGATTGATTTAAATGTGGAATCTAAAGCTGTTCAGAAATTTATTGAAGATACACTGGAACTGATGTGCAGTAAAAATGCTTCCATTATCCGGCTGGATGCATTTGCTTATGCCGTAAAGAAAGCGAATACAAGCTGTTTCTTTGTGGAACCGGAAATCTGGAATCTCCTGCATCGAATTGAAGAAATCGTAAAGAAACATGATGTGACAATTCTGCCGGAAATTCATGAGCATTACAGTATTCAGATGAAAATTGCCAATCAGAATTTCTGGATTTACGATTTTGCACTTCCGGTGCTGGTATTGAACGCCCTTTACTTTGGAAAGGGAACTTATCTTAAGAAATGGCTGGAAATGAGTCCGAAGCATCAGTTTACCACGTTAGACACCCATGATGGAATCGGAATTGTGGATGTGAAGGATTTGATGCCGGATGAAGAGATTGACCGCACTAAGGAAATGATGTTCTCCGAAGGAGCGAATGTCAAGAAAATTTACAATACGGCAGCCTACAATAACCTTGATATTTATCAGGTGAATACGACTTACTATTCTGCGCTTGGAAATCAGGATGATGCGTATCTTCTTGCCCGTGCAATCCAGTTCTTTGCGCCTGGAATTCCGCAGGTCTACTATGTAGGCATGCTGGCAGGCAGCAATGACCTGGAGCTTTTGGAAGCAACAAAGGAAGGTAGAAATATTAACCGCCACTATTATTTGAAGGAAGAGATTGCAAAAGAAGTAGAGCGTCCGGTGGTAAAGAAGCTTTTGGAATTAATGGAATTCCGCAACAGCCATCCGGCATTTGATGTGGAAGGTGATATTGCAGTAGAACTTCCGGAAGAGGGACTGCTTGAGATTCGAAGAAGCAGCGGAGCGGATTATGCACTATTAAAGGCAGACCTTGTGAAGAAAACATTTACCATTGAACATAGTTAGAAAATGGTGAAAAGAGGAAGGCGGATCAGATGGAGAAAAAACTGTATGCAATCGGAGAAGCGCTGATTGATTTTATTCCGCAGGAAAGCTGCAGACCTATGAAAGATGTCCTGGGATTCTGCCCGAAAGTAGGTGGTGCACCGGCAAATGTATGCGGTGCATTTACCAGACTTGGTGGTAAATCTGAGATGATAACGCAGCTTGGAGATGATCCTTTTGGTGATAAAATTGAAGAAGCATTGGAAGAAAACGGAATCGGAACCAGTCATGTACTTCGTACAAAAGAGGCAAATACTTCACTTGCCTTTGTGGCTCTAAAGGAAGATGGTAACCGTGAATTTTCTTTTTATCGGAAACCGGGAGCCGATATGCTTTTTTCAAAAGAAAAAGTAGAAGCGGATTGGTTTAAGGATGCTTATGCGTTGCATTTCTGCTCCGTTTCGCTGGGAGATTTCCCAATGAAGGAAGCACATAAAAAGGCAATTGAAGCCGCAACAGAGGCTGGTGCAATTATAAGCTTTGACCCGAATCTCAGGTTTGCACTCTGGGAAAATCCGGAAGATTTAAAGAAAGCAGTGCTGGAATTCCTCCCATTGGCACATGTATTAAAGCTTTCGGATGAGGAACTTTATTTCCTGACCGGCGAGGATTCGATTGAAGCAGCAAAGGAAAAACTTTTTGTAGGAAATGTTTGTCTTCTTATTTATACCAAGGGAGCAGATGGAGCAGAGTGTTATACGAAGAAAGCAAAGGCACAAAGCAAGGGAGAGAAAGTAAAGGCGGTGGATACTACCGGAGCCGGGGATGCATTTATCGGCTCATTCCTGTATCAGCTTTATGCAGATAGTGTGACGGAAACAGATTTGCCGGAACTTACTTCGGATAAGATGGCAGTATACCTTGACTTTTCCAACCGTTATTGTGCAAAGAGCGTACAGAAAGCTGGAGCCATTGCCTCTTACCCAACCTTGGCTGAAATGGAAGAATAGAATTAATAGAACGTAATTATGGGCTTTAGCCTGTTGAGTGCATCGGAGTTTCTACCAACGGAGAAATGGAGATGTGAGAAACAATAAAACACCACTATGCGAGTGGTGCAACAAATTTGTTATACAAAAAAATCACCTTTCCGCTAAAATAGAGTTG
>OBRR01000040.1_pt1 | contig 36877 bp, 38 predicted proteins | sample 1494901 | NCBI WGS metagenome assembly OBRR01 (sample SAMEA3360689, study PRJEB22359) | human gut metagenome | biome: ENVO:urban biome; feature: ENVO:human-associated habitat; material: ENVO:feces | place: Bangladesh | collected 2011
ATCTGGCTCGTATCAATGAGCGGTGACAATGCTGCGAATACTGCAAAAGTCCAAGGCTATGCGCTCTGCCTTCCGACAAAGCGCATGGGGCTACCAAGAATATTTCCGATAATGCTTCTGCCGTGTCACGAGATTGCCGAAGTAAGGCGCTTGCCACCGCCCCACATCTAACCCCTACCATGTAGTCCACCTCTCCCACTCCTCCACACCCAAGCACACGAAAAAGCCGCCATGCGCACAGCAAGAGAGCCAATGCGCACGGCGGCTGAAAGAAAGGATTGCCCAAATGGGTGGGCTTGGGAAAATACAAACTAAATCTTGACTATACCACTTCTCTTAATGGACACGAAATTATCAAAGATCCCCATTTTCTCTGGTTCACATTGGACGTACCCATTATCTTCAAAGCCAACGACTTTGTATATTTTACCATTGGATTTGAGTTTTACCTTGTCTCCAATCTCTAAATTTTCTTCCCAAGGAATATCAGAAGGACTTTGAACAAGGGGTATTCCTTCTTGCTTATGAGTCATTTCGGATTTTGATTGTCCTTGTTCAAGATTTAGTTTAAGTTCATGCACTTCTCTTGTAAGTTGTTCCACGTTATTTGTCATTCCCCAAATCTTAAAGAAGAGGATGATGCAAAGAATGCTCCATATAAGAGCAAGAATGTATGCGAATACTTCCATAGTTTTTTCTATTTATCCTTTTTCGTTATGGTATAGCAACCTAAATCAAGCTTTCCATTATAAGAGTTTTTTTGAGAAGAAATTAAATGCTTCACAATAATTAATATTTTCAATGTACGGACGGTGACACTGCCCACAAAAAGAAAAGCCTTCATCTTACGGAAGGCGCGAAACAAAGGCTGAAAAGGGGGATTAGGTTGGGTTTTCCACTTCAATGTATTTATTCAACTCCTTTTGCTATTCTTGTGCAGAGAAGAAAGAAACTGCCAGGATTTAAGAACCTGTCGTTATTATGGCAGGCTTCAAGATAATGTGCATAAGATCTTGCCATAGACATGATCCAAATAGCCTTGTTGTATTCCCCTTTTTCAGAAGGATGATTATTGTTAATGACGTGTGCCAAAATTTCTGCATATTTTTTAGCTTTTTCATCATTAAATAAGCCCTCTACATTTGCGAATATTTTAGGCATCGCTAAATAGCAACTCAATTCTAATGGGCTTTCCAAAACGAAATAGGACCAAAAATTGTTCGCTTGTTCCTTTGTTATTGTATACATACTTTTTGTTTTAAGCTTGATGCCACAAAGATATAACAATTATCTCACTCCCCCCACAAATCCCCCATAAAAATCATGCTGCGGGAACTTTTCACACCCAATATACAGCGTATCGAAAGCATCTGTGCCATCGGTACGGTGCTCCAACAAGTCCTCCTCTGACTCTGGATTTTTCTCGGTTGACTTGTTTTTGCGAAAGCCGTTTCTTCCACGTTCCACCCCTGCACTTTGTATGGCTAGAATAAGATCATCATTGTTCTGGCGGTTGAAGTATGGCATCAAGCGTTGCTTGCCTGAAAATCCTTGGTTGATGAGCAAGTACTTTTCATCATGTCGCATGGGGTTGCCAAGATACACATCTTGCACACTCCAGCCATGACGTTCAAACTCATGCACAACGACCCAATGAAAGTCTTGGTCGTTCACGGCATAGTTTGAGCCAAGAGCGGTAGCATCATAGTAATAGATGACACTGTGGTTGGTATGAGGCGCATAGTAGGTGCAGAAGTCTGCAATGAGCGCAGGGATTTTGCGCTCAAATTTCACGTAAAAAGATTTGAGTACATTTAGGCGGTTGCCGCGAGGCTGACCGCACACAATCCAATTGATATTGGCATTGTAGTCCATACCAATACAAAGCGGAGCCATCGGGTCGAGATCCGCATCTGTGCGACAGTCAAGAGACGAGTGTAATGAGGAAAAGTTGCTCAGCGAGCGTATGGAATACCGCTCCTGCTGTGCCTCTTCGATGATTCGGTCATATCCCAAACTATCCAAGTACCCAAAATCCGAAGCATCATACTTGTGCCACTCTTGCATAGAAGAGTAAAAGCCATCGTGCGAGATACCAATCTTCTGGCAGAGAATAGACGTTTGGAAAGTCTTGGGTGTAAGGTCGCGCTTCATCTGACGGATATACTCCTCCCCGAGCAACTGCAAGTTCTCGAGGGTGGAGTATTCTTTGTAGTAGACCGCCACGCTACGCATCTTGTTCAGCGATTGGTCGAGCCATTTCAGATAACTCGGAAGATAAGCTGGCACAGCTTGATGAGCCGCTTTCAAATCAGCAATGCGTTGTTTGGTCTGCCAAATCTTATAGATCGTTCCTTTGATTGTATCAATCAACTCCTTATCCATCTTCTGCTCATAGTGCAGGAACCACGAACCCTTCGTGGTCTGAGGCATATCACTCAAAACCATCATCGAATGGTTAAACGAGTGATGCCCGAAATAAGAGCGAATGCCGCCATTGGCAGGGAGCGTTTCATCTTTCAGCTTGTCATAGTCAATGAACTTCGCTTCATCAATCAGGAGCCAAGAAAGCGTGAGCGAGTTCGACGAGCCAGGGCGGTCTTGGCTAATAATAATGGCAACACTGCCATTATAGAAAGTCACCACATGCTCATAATCCGCAGGTTCCGTGATAGGCTTCGCAAACGAGCGCGGAGGTTTGCGTCCCACCACATAATGCACACCTTTGATGTAGCCCCACCGTTTCCAAGCAGCAAAGAGACCAGGAAGCGTATTGGTCAATCCATGCTTGAAAGTCGGCACAACAATTCCTCCCGTGCTTCCCGGCATACGCTGCATATTGCGCAGCACAAAGGGCGAAGCAATGGAATCCGTCTTGCCCGTGCGTCGTCCAGCCACAATCACGGTGGTTTTAGCACCGATGTATTGTGTCAAGAGTTGCGGTTTGTTGAAGTACACGCGGTTGGCGTGTGCCTTGCTTTCTTCGTCCCATAATGACGTATCCACACTATTCTTCTCCTTGTCCATCATCTTCCTCCTTAAAGATTTCATCGAGAGACAAGTCCGCCTCCTCATATTCCACATTCTCTGTATCGGGGTGCGTATCGCTTAACTCACGGGTAAGTTTGCGAATACGCTCATCAATGTTCGGCACAGGATTGATGCCCACCACACGCGGGTCGGTGGTGGGAAAGAAAGGCTGCACCACAATCATGTGGTACGGCACACTCTGCTCGTCCTCAATATCAATGCGATTAAACTTGGCATAGCTCGTAGCCGCCTTCTCCATCGTCTTTGTATCCTTGCGTTTCTTCGCCATCTGGTACGTTTCGAGAATCATCTCGTTGTAGCGCCAGCGATGAAAATCACGTGAAGCCTCGCCCATATTGGGCAGAATGGCTTTCACGATTTTCAAGTCCGCATACGCAGTAACGAGCGACAACCCGTAACGGGTTCGCTCCTCGTCCACAAATTGGCGGTCTTTGGCATCGGGATTGGCAATAGACCAAGTGACCATGTCGCGCAATCGAAGCAGGTGCTCCACCTGCGATTGTGCATATTTCTGCAAAAGTTCCTCTTTGGCAGTATAGAGGTCGGCTTTAGCCGCCTCTACAATGTTCGGTAAGCTCATAGTTATTCATCGTCTTCCATGTCCAACAAATTGTTGCGTGTATTCTCAAGCGCCAGCGGACTGCCCACATAAGCCAGCTGCATCTCCTGGTGCAGCAGTTTCACACGTGAAGCCGCCTTGCCACGGTGGTATCGCCTTGATACCTCCGTACTCTTGTCGGCAATATCCTCGCGAAGCTGGGTTGCCGATATGCCAAGAATGACCGCCATATCAGAGATTTTGAGATAGATGGAAGCATATTGTTCTATTTGGGTAAGTTGTTCTTCGGTGTAGTCCATAGGAATAGCTTTTTCTGTTATAGGGGATAGAAAAATCTGTTACGGGAGGTAGGATTTTCAGTAACGGGAGAGCGTTTAATCATTCGCTCCGTTCTGCGTGAGTCTCTGTGCAAACAGGTCATTCAGCGGCACAGAATGGTTCCGTATCAAGTCCGTCACCTGTCCGTGCAAGGCAGCGAAGATCGCCTTGTCGGTAGAAATAAACGTAGACTCGTGGCGGTTGCCTCGTGTCAAGTTCTGCGAGGTGACTACCGAAATGGTGTCACCTGCTTCACTCTCCACCAGCAAGATCTTCGAGTGGTTATCCGCGAGATAGGTACGTTTCATCACTTGGCAGATGAACGACCAAAGTTTCAAGGTCTTGTTCGTAGCCTTGTGATCCAGCACCAAGTTAAACTCCAGCACCTTGCCTCCCTTTTCGATAAAGAAAAGTCTACGCAAGAACTCTTCCGAAATGGAAAACGAAGTTTGCCATACCTTCGACTTCCCCACCTGTTGCAATATCCACTCCAAAACATCTGCCACCTGTAACGCATTGGTGAGATACGCCTGGTTGGGCGTATCTGCCAATGGCTTCAAATAGTCAGAGATCGATGCCGAGCGTTTCATGCCTTCTTGCTTTTCTTCGCTTTAGGTTTCGCTTCTACCTCTTCTGCACTTTCTGCCGTTTCTGCATTTGCCACGAAATGGTCATAAACGTTCCAATTGTCGTGCAGCTTTTTATCCAATTTGATAAATTCTTTGAGGAAAGGATAGCGGTCGGAGTCCGCACAAGTGGAGTCCGTTGTGCTCATCGTGCGGAGTTTCAAATGAAGTTCACGCATACGATGCACCAAATCAAGGTTCTCGACATAGAGAGCTTGTATTTCTTCGGGTAGCGTGTCATGGTCGGCTCGCTTGCCAGCTTTAAAATTCTTTGCCTCATTGTCATCGCTCTTGAACTCGGTATGCTCTTTTACTATCTCCTCGACAGCGTGCTGCATCTCCTTGACCTGTTCATGTGTCAATTCCGCCAAGCGGAACTCCAAGTATTGCTGGAGTTTGCCTTCAATGAAGTTAGCCTTGCCCTCAGGGTTCACACTGAGGTTGCGATACATGATTTTGTTGCCTGTCAGTTGCAGGAGCATCAATGCGCCCTCGTCCCAATCGCGATCCTCGCGAGGCAGGGAGAGCCATGTTTGTAATTTATTGGTAAATTCTTTGTCCATAAGAGATGTAGTTTTAAGTTTGGAGGTTATGAGGTTATAAAGTCAGCATCACAGCTTAACTTTGTTGAATTGTGGCTGCGCTCGGCAAAGTTCAAACAAGTTTGGCTTTGCTCTCACTTGCTCACAATTTATTGTTGATGCCCGTGAAGAACACACAATTCTTATGATGTTCAAGCAAGAGGTTTTTCATTGCTTTGAGCGTGGAACCCGTGGTCACGAAATCATCGAACACGATGCAGTTCTGCTCACGTGGCAACACGTTGAGCGAGAACACTGCCCCAATACGCTTTTTGCTATGGCAATGTGCCACATCTTCGTAAAAGGGAATGGATAGCAAAGCTGCTATCTTCTCACTTATTCGCGTGGCAAAATTCTTGACCAAGTGTCTGCGCTTGGGCGTGGTGACGATACACCAATTGCCATGCTTTAGTCCATTGCCCAAAATGTCCGCGATCAGCGGAGCCACATTGTCAGCAAAGAAGTCCACCATGTTGTCGTCACCCTTTATCTCGGTTAATGTGCGCCCATAAAGAGACTTTTGCCAAAGCGAGATAAAGAACACATCAGCCCTTCGTGTGATGCGGACTTTACGGGAGAAGTCGCAACGCGCTTCGACCGACTTGTCCCAAGCATGGCGTTTTTGCTCGGCAAAAATATTTTTGGACGTGGCTACGCCCTTGCTTTCCAAAGCAAGCGGACACGAAAGGTCTGGGACGTTGATCTCTTCTAAGATTTCCCCCAAATCAATCATATTAAGTTTTGGGTTTTAAGGTTATGAGGTTATAAGATTACCTTTTGTTCCCAAGAACAAACTTTATAACCTTATAACCTCAAAACTACAAACTGACTAAGCAGCTTCGATGTCACCTTCTTCCGTTGTGATAGTACCCTCGTAGAAAGGCGCAGGACATTCGTCCGTAGCTTCTACCGCAATGGTGGTGCTTGTGGTACCAGTGGCACCCTGTCCAAGGTCCTGTGCCACCGTAGTCTTGGTAGTCCAGGCTTCAGATCCCACTACACGGTATTTGCCCTTCATGTCCTCCACCAAGAACACATTGTCATTGTTGTTGAGATAAGCAGCAGCGGCACTCGCCTCTGCACCCACCCCAGGGTGAACAGCAGTCAGCTTGTTCAACTGCGTTTGACTGGGCAACTCGCCCTGTGCCTCAGAGGTGAGTTGCGACTTTTCGGGCAAAATGTCGATATACTTCCATTTGACATCAGCCTTTAGGGTAAAACTGCCCGTGTACGTGGCAGCAGTTACCCGTCCGTTCTCGTCACGTGGAAGTGTGGGCCATTGGGCAATGTCGCCCTTGGAAGTATAATAGATACGGCGACGAACGCCGGGAAGCTCAGGCGTGCCTTGGCACCAGCCGAGCGACTTTTGAAGTGATGTGCAAGTCTTTGCCATTTTTCTGAAAATATTTAGTCTGGATAGCAGGCAAGCGCGAGGTGACAATCAAGATAAATTACCACCGCGCCCACCTTTCTCCACTGATTATCAACCTTGTTCAGCCAGTTCAATAACCTTCAAGCGTCGCTTGTCAATGCTCTCGAACTGCACGCCAAAGAACATGGTGGCAATGTAAGAAAGCACAAACGGCTCAAAGCGTTCCACATCAACACTTTCGATGTCGCCCATCTGGTCATAGCCATAAAGCATGTTGATTTTGGGTGATACGTGCATGAACTTCGAGTCCGACTTGTTCCACAACGGGCAGAAAATGAGTTTGCCATTAGACCCCTCCACTGTGGGCTGGTTGTACTTCGTGTTGTACGGAATAGCCGAGTGCGTGAGAAGATACGCCTCGTTGTACATATCCACGAAATCCTGCGAGCAATACAGGAAAAGTTCCTGTGAGCGCAAACGCGGATCGAGCGAGAAGAGAATCTTTTTTGCCACATCAACCGCGTTGGCTTCCGTGATCGCCTTGTCCAGTTTCAGATAATTGCCATGTTCCGCAGCAATCGTACCCGCAGTGACTTCCTTTTGCGTGATGGTGTCAAAACCATCGAAAAGGTCCATTGTGGTATCACCGTCCGCATTGCGTGTGCCTTTCCAAATCGCCATGTTCAGGTTTTCAGAGAGCGACTTGGCAATCAGTCCCAACACCTCGCGAGCTGTGGGCGTAGACTTCTGTCCGTCTCCCTTGGTGGCACCTGTGCCGAGCAAGGTTGAGATGGCAGAGTTAGGTTCAAAGTTAGCCACTACCGAACCGAAGAACGTTTCCAAGGTGCGGTAGTCCAACTTCAAGTTGGCATCTGTCTTGCGAGAGGGCTTGTAAGGAGCGAACTGAGCGCCAGCCGTGAGCGTACCCACACTTTCCTTGTAGCGAATACCTGGGCGACCTGTCATGAATTTGAGCGTTTCCTCGCAGCCGATAATCGGCAAGCGCAGGAAGTCGGAGCGGTACTTGCGTGCCGCGTCCTTATATTCTTGTAGGGTGAAAGAGAATTTTCCAGCCATAGGAATGAGTTTTAAGTTTTGGGGTTATGAGGTTATAAGATTGCTATGGCAAACTGTCATAAAGTTTGCGTGCCGTTTCGCCAGCATTGATGAACTGTTCGTAAGCTGTGGGTTCGTGGTCCTCATGCTTCTTGTCATCTACAATGGCGGTGGTTGATGCAGCAGGGAGATTGGCCACTTTCGCTTCGAGCGTTTTGTTTGCTTCATCGAGCAACTTGTTCGTCTCGGTGAGCTTTTTGTTCTCATCCTCTGCATTCTTTACCTTGATAGATAGTTCCGCTATCATGTCGTGGTTGGCTTGCAAGGAGCATTCGATGTTATCCATCTGTTCCTCGGTGAGCGTCACCTTTCCTTCTTCTACGGAAAAGTACTCGCAAGCAAGAAACTTGCAAATGTTTTTATAGACTTTGTTCATAGGTTTCGGGGTATGTTGATTGTTTACTTGTGTTGGTTTGAAAACGGCAGCAAGCGCTTGCGCCATCTTTTGAAAGAACGTCTCTTCCGACTTGCTCTTAGGGACGTTCGGTAGCGGAATGCCATTCGCCTGAAAATCGGCAGCGAGAGAAGCCGTGAGTACAGGAGCCGTTTCGTCCTCGAACTCTGTCAGTTCATCTACAAAGCCCCAATCCAGAGCCTCTTGTGCGGTAAGCCAGCCGCCCACCTTCATGAGGTCAAGCAAAGCCTTTGGCTCTTTCTTGCAGCGTGTGGCATACATTGTAGCCACATTTGCGTCCATCTTTTCCAAATCCGTCTTGGCTTTGCCGAGACTTTCAATGAGCTGGCTCATGCCCGTGGCATTGAGATTGCCATACTCAAAAAATGGAAGCGCACATTGATGCACAAGATACATGGCAGACTTGTCCATGGTGATGTGCTTGGCACCCATCGAAGCGATGGTGGCAGCACTCGCGTTCATGCCCACAAAGTGCGCATGAACATTGCCATGCCGCTTGAAAGCAGAAGAGATACTTAATGCCGTGTTGAGCTGTCCGCCAGGACTGTCAATCAGCACCGCCACCTCCTTGTCGGGGTTCTTGCCCAGAATATAGTCCACGTAGTCAGCATCAAAGTCCCAGCTGCCCACATAGCCTTTCAAATGAAGTTGGTATTTGTTCTTTGCCATAATCGCGTGTGTTATTTATGGCAAAGATATGCGCACATATAAAAAGCAAAAAAGACAGGTGGAACCTCACGGCTGCACCTGCCCATCGTTCAAAAGTATAAATTTATGAAAATGTTGCGTCAGAGAAATTTTTGTTTCGCGCTCGCGCGAGACCTTTTTCGTTGTAACATTTGTAACATCTGTAACTTTTTCTCAACTACTTGATTTTCAAGCGTTCTGAAAACACCAAAAAGTTACTCGCTGTTACAAATACCCCCAAAAAGTTACAAAATCAAGGGATTTTAGCCCGAAATCGGTATCAAAGCCACCCGATTTGAGTAGGAAACCGTGTATTTTGCGGTGTTGGCGTCACCATCGGGCAACCCTGTGGTTTGTTCCTTTTTAACAAAAGGGAAAGGCGCCTCCCTTGTTCCGATGAGATATTGCTCCCCATTCACACTTGTCACCACAAAGCAAAGATTGCCCGATGGCAAGTTTTCGGGAGAATAGAAAGTCAGCGTAGCCGTTTCGAGCGTGCTGTTATTGTCAAACTCCGTTTCCGTTTCACAAAGCGCATTGCGCTTGTTGAACGGAATAAAAGAAAGCCGAACAAAGATGCCCACTGGCACCTTCGCTATCGCCTGCAAGGTGATGTGCGGTGTGAGAGCTTCAGCCGATACGTATGCAATATGGCTGATACCCGGCAATCTGTTCATGTCTAACTTCGGTATTAACAATTATGTTCTACAAACTCTTGGCTTTCTGCTTGTGACTTTTCAGTTTGCTGTTGTCGGGTTCTTTTTCTACTCTCGTTTGAGAGGTAGTTCTTGCGAAGTCGCTGATAAGCCTTCGCAATGCTGTCCCAACAAGTGCCGTCCTCCTTGATGCCCCTTTGCTCCATATACAAATAGATCAGTTCCTTTTGTTGCTGACCGATATGCCCGAAGTCATGCAGGAAGTTCCAGCAATCCACGGCAAAAGCATTCTTGATGTTATCAAGCAATGCCTTTTTGCCCGTGGGAGAGATATAGTTGTAGGTACGTGGGTCGCGTGCCTTGGAGTAAGGAATGCAAATAGCCACCTCGTCCTCCTTTTGAAGCGGAGGAAAGAAGTCGTCGGGCTGGCGGCTTTGTGCCAACTTTATCAACTTAGACTCTATGCTACCTTGCCTGAGCACCACTGGCTCGGAACCGCTGTGACGGTGAACGAACCATTGGCGCAAATACGATGGCATTTTTATGTAGACAAGATAGTCACTCATGAAGTACAAAAGTTTTATTTGAAAGCGATACAAAGATACAAAGAATCCCAACGAAATAAAAGTCTCGTCTACCCACTATAAGTATTTTTAATAGACAGATATATAAACACATTTAACCCATTAGTAGGGTTTCAAAAGGAACGGGGCTTTCACCCCGCTCCCGTGTTTTTTATTGTTGGCAGAACACATAACCATCGCAGAAGGTGTAGTCCGTCATGAACAAATCCCTTGCATAGCGTTCGTAATCGAAATAGAAGGAGAGATTACCCATCATGCGCTCCAAATTGTAGCAATCATTGACAATCATCTCGGCAAAATCTTCCTCCGAATCAAATTTTCCCATGTTGCGATCCTTGGCGTGGGCGAAAGAATCATCACCTGTGCATTCGTAGTAAGCATCGTAAACCTCGCGCTCATCTTCAGACAGCTGGCAGTATTCTATAATCTTATCGAATGTATCTTCCCCTGGGCAGCTCTCGCAATACCATGCTTCGGGGAAGCCTTGATAATCTTGAAACATGAACTCGGGATCCTCTTCGTCATCGTGCAGCAGGGCACATATTTCAAGGAACTCATCGTAGCTGTCGAATGCTTCCAGATCCAGCCAAGCTCCGTCCAATGAGCCATTGTTGTACTTCTTGTACGTGCCGCAATAAACAGCGGGCTGATCCCATAGGTGTTCAACGAGGTAAGGCTGCAATTTTTCTTCGCGCTCTGCTGATCCTAACTTTAATGTTTGAAGAGCTGATGTGGTGTTTGTAGTGTCCATTTCTTGATAGAATTTGAATGTGAAACTTTAAGTGATGTCCTCCGGGTGAGGACTTTTTACGATGCGAAAAGAATGCGAGAGGAAGTGAACACAGGAGCAAGTAATGGCAAAGAAAAAATCTGAAATACCTCCTTTTTATGAGGCACGAAGAAAAAGAAGGAAAGTTGTCGGATTTTTTGTGCAGCCATAGCAACGCGGTACTTGTCCGTTCACGCTCGCATTACCTTTGCATCAGGAAAAATCTCTCCGCCCGTAGGCCGTCACGGGTAAACATTCAAATCAAGAATTGGACACAACACCACAGAAGCCCAAACATTAAAGTAAGGTTCGGCAGAGTGCTCCATGAATGCAGCCTTACCTCGTTGAATGCCTGTGGGTTCAGCCCCCCCCCATGAAAGGCATGTACAAGAAGAACAACAATTCCGATAAGGGGCTTGGCTGGGCTAAAGAGGGAAGCGTTCGACAGCTGCGAGGAGTTCATAAAACCGCCCTGCTGCATGATGATGAAGAGGGTCCCGCCACCGCTTTTAAGATGAAAAGGCTTCCCCGAAGTATGGTATTGAGAGAAATGTTACAAGAAATTACATTCGATTACAAGAAAAGAATACTGTTAGATGTCTGAAAATGAGAGTGTTACAAATGTTACAAATGTTACAGCGATTTTTCGCCCTCGCCACGCATAAAGGAAAATTTGAGACGGAGGAGGATTTTGCCGATACCATTGTTCCGTGCCACGATTAGATAGCATGACGGGCATTCTCTCCTTCGATTACGCACGCTGTGCATGGGATTAGGACGGGCTGCACCTTTTGCGATGGTCATGTACCTCTAAAACACAAAAAAACACGGAAGCGGGGTGAAAGCTCCGTGCCTTTTGTAATAAACGAAAAGTTCCGCTGACTATTCCTCTTCCTCGTCCGAGTCACCCGTAATCAGATTGATGCCGAACTGGTCCACCAACTTCTGGTAGTCAAAGCAATAGCTGCGTGCCGATTGAGAGAGTTTAGCCGGGTTGCCATGCTTATCTTGTTTGGCAGAGTCCAATACAGGGTAGCCATTGCGGAACACAATAAAGCGCACCACCTTCTGACCGAGATAAGCAGCACTGTTGGCAAGGTAGTATTTGAGCGCATCAGTGGGCAAGGTCTTCTCGTCCGTCTTGCGTCCCTCCTTGCGATAAAGGTTGAAGATACGTGAAGTCTGCATATACAACACTGCCCGTTTATCCAGCCAAGAAGTATCTACCATGTCCGTTTTGAGTTTGGTGAGGTAGCGAATGACAAAATCGCCCGTATCATTGATGGTACCCTCACTTGCAAGATACTGCACCACATTCCAAAAGCTACCCAGCTCGCCATTCGTCTTACACTCCGCATTCTGTTTGAGAATACCTTCGATGACAATCTTGAAAAGGTCATCGTAAGCCAGCGTGGGAACTGCATCTTGCAGTACACTCAATGCAGCCAACGGAACACACCAGTTATTTACAATGCGATCCTCGCATTGCTTGCCTTGCAAAGCAACACTTACCTGTTTGCGTACCTCTTTGAGCGTACCCGTAAAACGCTCCTCAAACCGCTTGCGGTATTTGAGAAGAGCGATGGTGAGGTGTGTCAAACCACCCGAACGCATCTCCATGAGGCGCATATAATTCTTCTTTTCTTCTTGCGTGAACGTGGAACGCGGAAACTGCAAGAAAATCAATCGCGAGAAGAGCGCAATATCAGCCGTGGGCATCTCTTGTCCTGACAAGATGATGCCAGCATCAACGGCAGTCACCTCCTTCTTCTTGTCCAAATCCATGTTCATACGGCTACGTCCCGTGCCGTCCCACAGACCCTTCAAGAACTCAATGACCTTGGGGTCGAGGTCATTCTTATACTCATCAATGTGCGCTAAGGCATTTGCCGAAGCAGCCACAGTATCATTGAGGGCAGAGATTGTAGAGTTTTGGATATTCGGAGCTTTATACGCTATCGTGAACAACGATAAAAGCGTATGTCCCAGTTCCGATTTACCACTACCTTTCGGACCAAAGAGATTGAGTATTGGGAACCAATGCTCTGCCGAAGCATTAGTGACCACATCACGGAATAGGGTAGCGAGATAGAACGCGAAGCCTATCCGCCCATTATCGCCAAACACCTTGAAAAGTTGCGTGGTAAACTCTTCCAGCGTAACGGAAGAGTAGTTGAGATGCACGAACTGCTTTTCAAACGTGAAAAGTCGGGCATCATCTTTGTATATCTTCGATGAAGAAGGCAAGTAGTAATTGCCCAAATCGGGCAATCTTACAATACCATATTCATCAGCTGTGTAAAACTTATTCTTGAAGAACACCCCATTACCAAAAGCATAAAAGCCCTCACGTTGCCAGCCCATCTGCTTGATTTGCGAAGCCGTTTCCGTTTTCTCATAGAGAAACGATTTGAGTTTGGTAAGTTCACGTTCCGTAGCTTTCCAAATAAAGTTGCCCTGTCCTTCAATCTTCTGCTTAAACTTAGAAATGCTGACCAAGTCCTCTTGGTTGAGTTCAATCAACACCTTCATGTGCAGTTCGTTTGTCAGCATGTACAAACGTTTCGGATTGAGATTATCCTTGATATGGAAAAGCGGTTCCATTGTAAAGTTCGACCACTCATAGACATTCCCTTTCTCCGTGATAGAGAAGTACTTGCCCTGTTCCACATAAAAGCCAAAGCGTTTATAGAGGTCGTCCACCGCCTCCCCTCGTTCTCGTTTCTCTTCCTCCTCGATGCGTTTCTTCTCCGCATTGATAGCCTCTCGCCAAAGTGTTTTCTTGCCCGAAATGGCAGACAACTTATCTACGTACATTGATACGCCTGTCGGATCGTCAATCAATGTCAGCAAATACGCAATTTCACGCACCACCACACGCTGCTCCTCCGTGGTCTGCGCAAATCTGAAAGCCTTTTGCGCCCGCCACAGAATAAAGTCCACTTCCTCCACAGAGTTAAACACGTTCATATTCTGATAGAACGTGTCAGGATCCTGCTTGTGCGCATTCTCTATGTCGGGTATTTCCTTTATGGAAACCGACAAACCACACTCCATTGCCAATTTGCCAGCCTCAAACACCACTTGCACCCCATGCCCGAAATGCTCGCCTCTTTTAGGCGGATCATCATCGGGCAAGAAACACACCTTACTCGCACTTTTCTTGATCAGTGCAAAGTGGTCCTTTTTCCAAGCAGAACCCAGTGCAGCCACCGTGTTCAGCACCCCGATGCTTTGCAACCGCATACAATCGGGTGCGCCTTCAACGAGGAACATCTTATCCGTCTTGGCAGCTTGTCGCCAAGCGTCCTCCATGCCAAACAGCACTCTTGACTTATGAAACAAAATAGAGTCCGCGCTATTCTTATACTTGGGTTGCTCGTCACCCAAGCATCGAGCGGTGAAGCCTATCACATGCCCATATCGGTCATGAATAGGTATCACCACGCGGTTTTGGTATTGGTCATAGCCGCCTTTATTCACCAATCCCAACTCACTCAAAAACTCGCGCTTGATAGGCAAGTTTGCGAGAACTTTGCCCGACTTCGGAGCATAGCCAATGCCTTTGAGCGTGCAGTACTCTTCGCCCCAACGTCCAAAAGCATAGCTTTGCGCTTCTTTAGATAGCGCAAACTGCTCCACATAGAACTTCGCCACCTGTTCGTTTGCCACCAACAGCGCCTCCTTGTGCATGCGTTTCTGCTTAGCTTCAGGATCTTCCTCTTGCTCCGCCACTTCTATGCCACACAGTTTGCCCAACTGCGTTACTGCTTCCACATAAGAAAGCCCATCACGCTTCATCAGAAACGCAATGGCATCACCTCCTTCACCGCAGCCAAAGCATTTGAATGTGCCTGTTTGCGGAAACACATAGAACGAGGGCGTCTTTTCCGCATGGAATGGGCAACAACCTACATAGCGAGGACCACTTTTCTTCAGCGGCACCGTCTGACTGGCGAGTGCCACCAAATCAGTAGCCTCCAATATGCGGTCTTTTATATCGTCTGGTATCATTTGTTCATCTTTTTACATTTGAGAAATGAAAAAGCCCTGCCCACTCGCTTCACAGCGACACGACAGGGCGGCATTGTATATAGTTATTGAGAGGTTTCCTATTTTTCCTTCAAAAACTTTAGGTACTCACTTCTCAGTATGTACCAAGAACGTCCCTTTTTATGGGCTGGGATTTGGCCGCGATAAATGCGTTTCTTGACCGCATCACTGGTCATACACATTTCTTGAGCAAATGATTTGATGGTCCAGATTTTTTCATTGGCATCAGCTACCATCTGCTTGATGTTCTCAATCGAAACTACTTGGGATTTTTTTCTTCCAATCGTTGGCATGTTCTCTGTCTTTTAATTCTACACTTCTCTCAGCAACAGAGATACATACCGCGATGGCAATCATCTTGTCCCAATCGAAGTGAATGTGAACAAAAATTCCTCTGTCGTGACCAAGAGTTTTGTTGAAGTTAGATGCAGCACAGCGTAAAGCATGGGCTGAATAACGACTTAACGAGCCGTATTTAACTTCACCGGAACTGATAGATCTTATCCATTCAGCTATGTTATTTATTGTTTTCATTTCTTTGTTTGTTGTGAATTAAAAAAGGCGGAACTTCTTGTCGGGCAGAAAAATTTCACAGTCCAAATCCCTTTATAAAATTAAGGTAGTTTGAAATATTTTTCGTACCTTTGTATTAGTTATTCAGAGGTTTACAATCACAACGTTGCTTTTTTAGTTACATAGTCTTGCAATCTCTTTGCCTCCTTTTTCAGCGGCAAAATTAAGATGCAAGTTCGGTACATGAAGTGACAAATCGCAACTAAGAATATCTATCTATCTGTCTCTTAACATTTAGATACATTTCGACTTTTCCAAAAAAAATGGACTTCTGATGACTGTTGGAAGTAGAGATTTCCAACAAAAAAAGTGACTTCATGGGTCACTCATACAAACTCCACAAAAAAATGTGTTACACGTGTGTTACACGTTGTTTTTATCTGATTAGAAACGGCTATTTTTTTGAGCAATGTATAAATAGTTTTTAGCATTCGCAAAAACATATTTGTTACTGCTTAAAAATAGTGATAATCAATAAAAATCAAGTGCATTCCAAAGTGAATCAAGGTGATAAGTTCAAGCTAAAAAAGCTAAGAACACCTGCAAAATCGCTAAGATTCCAACGGAGTCACCGAATGATTTCTAAGGAAATCAGAAGGCAAAAAGTATAAGTGGTATTTACATTGATGTAGATACCACTTATTTTGTTTTGATTATCAAGCAGAAACGCACTATATTTCATTATGGTGCGAAACGAAAAGGATTTCATTTATCCAATAGTTTTAGCCCAATACTAAAGAAAAACGTAATCCAAGGGCGTCAGCTATTTTCAAGAATGTAGAAAGTTGCATATCAGTTTGCCCCTTTTCTAATGCCGATATATACTCACGCTTTTTACCTATTCGTTCTGCCAAAGACTTTTGTGTAATATTCTGCCTTTTACGTTCATCTTTAAGCAATTCTGCATAATACCATGCTTTAGCTTTGGCATCAAACTCTTTGCGTTCAACACTTTTCTCACTCCCATATTTTTCGTTTAGGACATCATCAAATCTACGCAATGACACCAATTTATTTTCATTAAGTTTCAGCATATAACTATTCCTCCATATATTTCATTAAGATACTCTCAGCAGTTCTCACTTCTGCTTTATATTGCTTAGAATCTTTCTTCAAAAAAGAGTTTAGGACAAGAACACGATGTGCTTGAATAAAGTTGTCATGATCTATGGCAAGCATTATTGAGCGATATTCGGTATGACCGATAGAAATACGAAGTTCATAGAAGTCTGTATTCTCTAAACTTTTTACAAATTTCTTATTGACAATGTATTGCGTTCGAATCATATTAAAAGCATAATCATACTTTTCTTGTGCACGCTCATCTAAGTTATCATAGAAATCATCAAACTCTATAGAAAAGATTTTCTCTTATTGTTTCCATACTGCAAATGTAATAAATTTATTCTGTAAATAAATATCTTTGGAATATATTTCTTACATAAACACCTCCAACCCATTTATTTCAAACACGCACACAACTCTCAATTGTCGGATTTCATTAAAGACCGCACCGCCTTTACTTTTTTGGCGGGCGATCCTTTCTTTCAGCTTCAAGCCGTAGCATTGGCTCTCTTGCGTGTAGTGCGCTTGGCGGCAGGCTTTCTCGTGCGCTTGGGTGTGGTGGTAGGAGCGGCAGAGGCGGGGCTGCATGGGAGCAGGGTCAGACCCATCGGGGGCGGTGATGGGCGCCTTGCTTCTGCCGTGTCAAGAGATTGTCGGAGCAAGGCGCTTGCCACCGCCCCACATCTAAACCCTACCCATGTAGCCCACCTCTTCCACTCCTCCACACCCAAGCGCACGAAAAAGCCGCCATGCGCACAGCAAGAGAGCCAATGCGCACAGCGGCTAAATGATGGACTGCCCTAAAATGATGTAGGGGTGGGCTTGGGAGAGAGGGATTACTCTACCACAATGCAACTTTACCAGCTGCACCCATATCTAAAAAAGCAGGAATATTCATAGCTTTGAAGATACGAGCCATGGTACTAAATGTTATACCGTGACCACGCTCTAATCTTGAAATTTGCGATTTCTGCACACCTATCTTTTCACCAAGTTGTTCTTGTGTAAGATTATTAGCCTTTCGTGCTTGTTTAATCGCTTCCCCCATTTTGTATTCCTGGTATGCTTCCTCTACTTTTTTTTCGAAAGCATCTCTCTTTGGCGTACCAATTTTGCCAAAGAACTCATCTTGCATTTCATCAAATGATTTCAACTTCAGATCTTCCATATTACTTTCCTTTCTTTTGTTTCTTGTTATTAAAGTAGATTTCCTTCAATTTTTCAGCTTTTGCTATTTCTTTTGAAGGAGTTTTTTGAGTTTTCTTTATAATGCCGTGCGTTGCAACAATCAGCGTATCGGATTCTGTATCCCAAAAGGCAAATAAGCGATACGCTATTTTTTGATACAACGTTCGAAATTCCCATATACCATCTGAGTTTTCCAATTTTTTGAATAACTCATTGTTTATTTCGCCATATAATACGCGACGTATATTATAATAGATTTTTTCTCTTGCACTATCAGGAATTGATTTTAGAAACTCCTGAGCATCAATGGCAAAAGCTATTTTGAATTTTGGTTCAGCCATAATGGATTGTTTATAGTTGCAAAGTTATGAAAAGTAGATAATATAGGAAACAAATTGGGGAGTTTTTTATCTCACCCCACCCAACGAAATACCCCCATAAAAATCATGCTGCGGGAACTTTTCACAGCCGATATACAGCGTATCGAAAGCATCTGTACCATCGGTGCGATGCTCCAACAAGTCCTCCTCTGATTCGGGATTCTTCTCAGTGGACTTGTTTTTGCGAAAGCCATTTCTTCCACGTTCCACGCCAGCCGATTGCACTGCAAGAATAAGGTCATCATTGTTCTGGCGATTGAAGTAAGGCATGAGCCGTTGCTTGCCTGAAAATCCTTGGTTGATGAGCAAATACTTTTCATCATGGCGCATGGGGTTGCCCAAATACACATCTTGCACACTCCAACCATGACGTTCAAACTCATGCACAACTACCCAATGAAAATCTTGGTCGTTCACAGCATAGTTAGAACCAAGAGCAGTGGCATCATAGTAATAATAGTAATAGATGACACTGTGATTGGTATGTGGTGCGAATGTTTCACTTCGCAGTGAGATATTTTGCTATAGTGGACAAAAGAGAACATAACGATAATACTCTACGATACAAAAAAGTGATACCAATTTTTTGATGGTGATACCAAAGCACAACTTTTGAACTGCTGAAAGAAAAAATGAAGTATTGACGGATATAATCAGTAAAATTGGTACGAACTGCCCACCTATGGGTTACGTCGGTTATCCGAGCAATAGGTAACTTTGCATCATCAAATCATGGACTTTCGCCCGAAAAGCGGAAAACCACTTACCAAGCTCCCAACGTGCTGGGTAAGAACGTTTGGATCGGCTCCAATGCAACTATCCTGCAAGGCGTGACTATCGGAAACAACGCTGTCGTTGCGGCAGAAGCCGTTGTAACAAAAGACGTTGCGGCAAATACGGTCGCGGGGCGCAGGATTCGCTGGTGGCGACCAAGTATTCGGGAACAATCTCCCTGCGTACCGAACCAGGCGTATTGACGATGTACGCCGTCAGCGAAAAGGAGAATCCCTGCAAGGTAACCATCCTCGAAACTTATGCGAGCCGTGAAGCCTACGAGAAGCATATCGCCTCCAAACATTTCCAAAAATACAAGCAGGGGACACTGCACATGGTCAAGTCGCTGGTGTTATCTGACCAGACACCGCTCAATCCTACAAACCGAATCAATAACTTCATTCAGTAATAAATCATGAACCGAATTATTTCAAACTCCGTTTGCAATCACTGCCGCCTCGGCATAGCTCAAACAAGTTTGGCTCTGCACTCGGCTAAATCGTTTATTTTAATTACAGTATTCACCATTTTAACATTTAACGCTATGGCACAGAAAAAGATAGTACAGACAGCAGGGCGCGACCAGTTAGGCGAGTTCGCCCCAAAATTCGCAGAACTCAACGACGATGTTCTTTTCGGTGAGGTATGGAGCCGCACCGACAAGCTCGGTCTTCGCGACCGCAGCTTGGTGACGATAACCTCGCTCATCAGTCAAGGTATCACAGACAACTCGCTGACATATCATTTGCAGTCAGCGAAGAACAACGGTATCACCCGCACCGAAATCGCCGAAATTATCACGCATATCGGTTTTTACGCGGGGTGGCCGAAGGCATGGGCGGCATTCCGTCTGGCGAAAGACGTATGGGCGGAAGAGACGACTGGAGAGGCTGCAAAAGCTGCATTCCAACGTGAAATGATTTTCCCCATCGGCGAACCCAACACGGCGTATGCCAAATATTTTACCGGCAACAGTTACCTCGCACCAGTTTCGCGGAAACAGGTGAATATTTCCAACGTGACTTTCGAGCCTCGCTGCCGCAACAACTGGCACATCCATAAAGCCACGAAAGGCGGTGGACAGATGCTTATCGGTGTGGCCGGGCGCGGCTGGTATCAGGAAGAGGGCAAACCTGCGATAGAGATTTTGCCCGGAACGGTCATCCACATTCCGGCCAATGTAAAGCACTGGCATGGTGCGACAGCCGACAGCTGGTTCTCTCACCTTGCATTCGAGATTGCAGGCGAAAACGCTTCCAATGAATGGCTGGAACCCGTTACAGACGAAGAGTATGACAAATTGCAGTTTGTATGTTAGCCTTTAGCCACTTTCTTGTACCAATAAACTATCGCGGCTTTATACAATTATAATATAAAGCGTATGTTACATTAAAAAATAATTAGTAAATTTGCAATGTCATTATAGCAAAGGTAATAAACTATTGCTATGAATAACTTTGAATAAACATCTAACAAACTATATATAACTATTACTAAAATGAAACCTACTCTCTTTCTCCTGGCAGCAGGAATGGGTAGCCGCTATGGCGGTTTGAAGCAATTGGACGAACTTGGTCCTCATGGTGAAACCATTATGGACTACTCTATCTACGATGCTATTCAAGCTGGATTCGGCAAGTTGGTATTCGTTATCCGTAAGGATTTTGAAGAAGACTTCCGTCGCATCGTATTGTCTAAATATGAAGGTCACATTCCTTGCGAACTCGTATTCCAAGCCCTCGACGCACTGCCCGAAGGTTTCACTTGCCCCGAAGGTCGTACTAAGCCTTGGGGTACCAACCACGCCTTGATGATGGGCGAAAGCGTTATTAACGAACCCTTCGCTGTGTTGAATTGTGATGACTTCTACGATCGTGACGCATTCAAGGTAATGGGAAAGTGGCTCTCTGAACTTCCTGAAGGTAGCACAGGCAAGTACGCTATGGTCGGCTTCCGTGTAGGCAATACACTTTCTGATAGCGGTACGGTAAGCCGTGGCGTTTGCGAAAATGATGCCAATCATCACCTCACTTCTGTTGTTGAACGCACAAAGATTCAGCGTTTCGATGGTGTTGTTAAATATCTCGATGATAATGGCGAATGGGTAGCTATTCCTGACAACACTCCCGTATCAATGAACTTCTGGGGCTTCACTCCTGACTACTTTAAGCACAGTGATGAGTATTTCAAGACTTTCCTTTCTGACCCCAAAAATATGGAAAACCTCAAGAGCGAATTTTTCATTCCTTTGATGGTTGACCATTTGATTAAGACGGGTCAAGCTACTTGCGAAGTGCTCGACACTACTTCTAAGTGGTTCGGCGTAACTTACCCTGAGGATCGTCCAGGCGTAGTTGAAAAGTTCCAAAAGCTTTCTGACGAAGGTGCTTACCCCGAAAAGATGTTCTAATTAAGTACATCATTATAACAAACGTAAAAGCGCGAAGAGTAAATACACTCTTCGCGCTTTTATGTTAACGCATTATTATGTCTATTCACGTTAAAAGCCCACTTCCATCTAACGATAGAAGTGGGCTTACATTATAAATGCTAATAAACCAAGTTTATATCCTTAAGCGTTTTAGTCCTCAATAAGGTCGGTACCTGTCATATCGGCTGGTTGTTCCAATCCCATAATGTGAAGGATAGAAGGAGCAACATCGGCCAACACACCATCCTTTACCTTAGCCTGCTTGTTCTCTGTCACGTAAATGAAGGGAACGGGGTTGAGAGAGTGAGCGGTGTTGGGAGTGCCGTCTTCGTTTTCAGCGTTATCAGCATTACCGTGGTCAGCAATGATTACTGTTTCGTAACCTACTTCGTTAGCAGCAGTTACAACGTCCTTTACGCAAGCGTCAACAGCTACGACAGCCTTTTCGATGGCTTCGTAAACACCTGTGTGGCCTACCATGTCACCATTAGCGAAGTTTACTACGATAAAGTCATACTTATTCTCCTTAATAGCAGCGACGAGTTTGTCCTTCACTTCGTAAGCTGACATTTCAGGTTTGAGATCATAAGTAGCAACTTTAGGAGAAGCTACCAAGATGCGATCTTCACCTTCGTAAGGAGTTTCGCGACCACCATTGAAGAAGAACGTTACGTGAGCGTACTTCTCAGTTTCAGCTGTATGGAGTTGCTTCAAGCCCTTGCTTGCGAGGTATTCACCTAACGTGTCCTTTACATTCTCCTTCGGGAAGAGGATGTGAACACCCTTAAATGAAGCATCATAAGGAGTCATGCAGTAGTATTGCAAGCCAGGAATGGTGTGCATTCCCTCTTCAGGCATATCTTGTTGTGTAAGCACAATGGTAAGTTCCTTTGCGCGGTCGTTACGATAGTTGAAGAAGATGACAACATCGCCTTCTTTAATACGTCCGTCAACGTTAGCGTTAACGAGGGGTTCCATAAACTCGTCCGTATTCTTGTGCTCCTCAGAGTCAGTATCGTAACAACTTTGTACGCCTTCTACCATATCGGTTACTTGGCGTCCCTTGCCTTCAACCAATTGGTCGTAAGCGATCTTTACGCGATTCCAACGCTTATCACGATCCATTGCGTAGAAGCGGCCAATGATGCTTGCAATGTGTGCCCCATTCTCATCGCATACTCCCTGCAACTGGCTGATAAAGCCCTTACCGCTCTTGGGGTCAGTATCACGACCGTCCATAAAGCAGTGAACGTAAGTATTGCCAGCTACACCGTATTCCTTTGCAATCTCGATGAGTTTGAAAAGGTGATTGAGCGAAGAGTGTACACCACCTGTTGAGGTCAATCCCATGAGGTGAAGTCCCTTGCCGTTCTTCTTCGCATATTCGTAAGCTGAAACGATTTCAGGATTTTGAAGAATAGAACCATCAGCACACGCACGATTGATTTTTACCAAGTCTTGATAAACAATGCGTCCCGCACCGATATTGAGGTGACCTACTTCTGAGTTTCCCATTTGTCCGTCGGGCAAACCTACGTTTTCGCCACAAGTGAGCAATTGTGAATGAGGATAAGTCTCATTCAGGTGGTCCATAAAAGGAGTCGGAGCCTGATAAATAACGTCGCCGTGGTTGTGCTTACCAATGCCCCAACCATCAAGAATCATAAGAAGAGCTTTCTTTGCCATGATTGTATATGTATATATATTTGTTTTTATCTTTTTCGAATGGCAAAGTTACACCATATTCGTGGTAAAAACAAAACGTTTTTCTTTTTTTGTCGTATTTAAATTTGTCTGCCTAATTGGGGGACGGGTTTGTAACCCGCGGCAGCAGCAGAATGCTTTGAATATCTACAACCTGCTGCTGCCGCGGGTTACAAACCCGCCCCCCAATTAGGAATTATCACCACTTACTTAATCAGCTAAAATCAAAAAAAAACTCATCCAAGCGTTATGCTTGGACGAGCTTGTGCTTCTTAACTGTTTTTTCAGTAAGTAGTCTTTTCTTATGCGTTAAGCATTAGCTTCTTCAACAGAAACTACGCTACGGTCACGCTGACCGCGGTGGAAAGTTACAACACCATCAACGAGAGCGAAGAGAGTGTGATCCTTACCCATACCTACGTTTTTACCAGGATAGTGAACAGTACCGCGTTGGCGAACGATGATGTTGCCAGCAACGCAAGTTTGACCACCCCAAATCTTAACGCCTAATCGTTGTGAAGCTGATTCACGACCGTTCTTAGAACTACCTACACCTTTCTTATGTGCCATTTCTTCTAAAACTTTTTAATGATTAAGCAATTACGTTCTTGATTGTCACTTCAGTGAACTGATGGCGATAGCCATTGAGCTTGCGATAGCCCTTGCGACGCTTCTTGTGGAAAACGAGCACCTTGTCACCCTTAACGAGTGAAGATACTACTTCGCATACTACCTTAGCGCCCTCTACAGTAGGAACACCAACCTTTACTTCGCCGTTGTTGTCAATCAACAACACGTTGTTAAATTCAACAGTCTGGCCGTTTTCAGCACCACTGATGTGGTTAACGAAAAGCTTCTTGCCTTCTTCAGCCTTGAACTGCTGACCGTTAATCTCTACGATTGCGTACATTTTGTTAATTATATGTATAAACGGATTTTTCCAGGAGGCGGACTGCACCCGCAGCCTCTTGCTTTAGCCCCGTTGGACTCTAAATCGGCTGCAAATGTACGGTTTTTTTCTGATTTACAAGTATTTTTACTCAAAAAACACGCTTTTCGGAAAAAAAATGAGCCTTTTAAAACGTTTTTTAAATGTTTATTTACGCTAACAATACCTAAATGCAAAAAAAATAATACTTTTGCTCTCGCTTATTGCTACTAATATGCTACCATACACGCATAAATACCTTACAGTTTGTCAACAATAGCTCTTATTTTAATCACAAATGACTGAACTAAACAATTTTCTTACCTTCATAAATAGCTATCTATGGGGGGCACCTATGATTATATTATTATTAGGCACCCACCTTTACTTAACGATTCGGCTACGATTTCCGCAACGATATATATTTAAGGCCATTCGCCTCAGCCTACAACGCGACAAAGGTTCGACTGGCGACGTAAGCCAATTCTCAGCACTTGCTACGAGTTTAGCAGGCACAATTGGTACAGGGAACATTATCGGCGTTGCCACGGCTGTAACGATGGGAGGTCCAGGAGCCGTGTTCTGGTGTTGGATGACGGGTGTGTTGGGCATTTCCACAAAGTATGCAGAAGGACTTTTGGCCATAAAATACCGTGTACATACGTCCGATGGCAAGATGTTGGGTGGCCCTATGTATGCACTTGAGCGTGGGTTAGGATGTAGGTGGTTGGGACTCATATTTGCATTCTGCACAGTCGTTGCCTCCTTCTTTATCGGCAACATGATACAGTGCAATTCCATATCTATGATGCTCAACGAGGGGTATCACATTCCTCCCCTTGCCACAGGTATAACCATAGCCCTTACCACTTGTGCGGTGATTATGTTTGGTGTAAAAGGAATTGCCAAAGTATGTGAGGGGTTAGTCCCCTTTATGGCCCTGTTTTATATAGGCGGTTGTCTATGGATTTTGGGAGTCAATCATAGTTTTATTTGGCCTGCTCTCAAAGTAATAGTAACCGATGCGTTTAATCCTCAAGCCGCCACAGGCGGATTTGTAGGATCTACGATCATGACTGCTATGCGTTATGGCATAGCGCGTGGTCTCTTTTCAAACGAATCTGGACTTGGTTCTGCCCCTATCGTAGCAGCAGCAGCTCGCACGCGCAACCCTGTACGTCAAGCCATGGTGAGTTCGACCTCGCCTTTTTGGGACACGGTGGTTATTTGTGCTATAACAGGTTTGGTGTTAGTAAGTTCTATCATGGCCGACCCTTCTATTGACTCCACTGCTGGAGCACGACTTACCAAGGTGGCTTTCGGACAGATTCCCACTTTCGGTCCATTTGTATTAACCATGGGAATTGTCACCTTCTCATTCAGCACTATTTTAGGTTGGAGCTATTTAGGTGAGAAAGCATTAGAGTACATATTTGGTCGCAAGGCGCGTTACGTTTATCGCGTACTGTGGATTACGGCCACCTTTATTGGGTCAATCACAGCTATTAACTTGGTATGGAACTTAGGTGATACGTTTAACGCACTCATGGCTTTTCCTAATATTCTATCCGTCTTGCTGCTCACGGGGGTAGTCGTAAAAGAAACACGCCACTACCTTTGGGAAAAGAGGTTGGATGAGGAATGGAAAGAAGAATAGTATTTCGACAAACTGCAATTTGACAACTTCTCCCCCTAACCTCTTCCCCGACCAGGGAGAAGAGATTAGGGGGAGAAGACCGTCTATCATTTCGTATCCGTTTACATCTCACAAGCGCTGCTACTGCCGTTGAGCTCTACCTTTTCGTCCTTCTTGAGTTGACGAGCGGTATAGCCAAACTTTTCGAAGGCCTTTAGAAGCTTTTCAACCGTAGTCTTATCGGCATCGTACTTGATTGTGACCGTTTGATCAGGCACACTCGTTATGATGTCCTTCACACCACGCTCAAAGCGAAGGTTCTTCTTAATTTTCTTCTCACAGTTCTCGCAATGCATTTGCGGTTGAGTGGTTACAACCACCGTCTTAATGTCCTTAGCCAAAGCCACAGTGGTGGCCATTAGGCACATAAAAAGGAATGAAAGTAACTTCTTCATTGTTTCGTAAGCTTTTATGTTAGTTTTTATCTTTTAATTGAAAGTCGTAAAGAGTTGCACACCACGCTCACACTACTCAATGCCATGGCAGCACCCGCTATCATCGGATTGAGCATGAAGCCACAAATCGGATAGAGCACTCCTGCTGCAATGGGCACACTCACCACGTTGTAGAAGAAAGCCCAAAAGAGATTTTCGTGAATGGTGCGTATCGTCTGCGATGAGAGCCGTATGGCATCAGGCAAGCGTTGTAGGTCGGAACTCAACAAGGTAATCATAGCCGAATTAATAGCCGTGTCACTCCCCCGCCCCATAGCGATACTCAAATCCGCTTGGGCTAAAGCAGCACTATCGTTAATGCCGTCACCGACCATGGCTACGCGATGACCTTGCTTTTGCAGTTGGCTTACAAACTCGGCTTTGGTCGTAGGCAACATCTGTGCCTTGTAATGGCGCACGCCCACTTCATTAGCTACGGCACGTGCTGACTGCTCGTTATCGCCCGTTAGCATATAGGTGGTGATACCCATTTCGTGCAATGCATGAATAGCTTGCGCTGAAGTAGACTTTATCTCATCACAAATGGCGAGCAAAGCTACCAATTCCGTGTCCTTTGTCATACAGACTAAGGTGTAAGCACGTTCAGCCCATTGAGCGATAAGTTTCTCTTCATTCGGTGTAAAGATACAGCCTTTTTGTTGAATAAGGGTTATGTTGCCAATCGTATAGGTTTCACCTTCTATCTCGCCTTGAATGCCTCCTTGGTCTAACTTCTCAACATGGTAAGCTTTTAGCATAGGCGAACTGTGCATCGCATCACAGATAGCCTTCGCCAAAGGGTGTTCGGACTCTTGCTCGATAGTTTTCAGCACGGAACGAACGTGAGCAGCATCGCCCTTAAAATATTGATCGGCCACGTAAGGGTGGCCTGTGGTGATTGTACCCGTTTTGTCTAACACCACGGTATCAATGTGGCGCGCTGCCTGCAAGCAGCTGGCATCTTTGATTAATATGCCTTGCGAAGCGCCTCGGCCAATGCCCACTATAATAGCTGTAGGAGTGGCCAATCCTAACGAACACGGACAAGCGATTACTAACACTGATACCATAGCTACAAGGCCATGCGTCAGTCCGTTTGTGGGCGAAAGCACTAACCATGCTATCAAGCTCAACAAGGCTATACCTATAATAGTAGGCACAAATACGGCTGCTATGCGATTGACCAAATGTTGTATAGGCACTTTGCTACCTTGTGCGTCTTGCACCATGCTGATGATTTGTCCCAACAACGTGTCGCCCTTAATGCGCTGCGCCCGATAGTGTAAAGTGCCATTTTGATTAATCGTACCTGCTGTGAGTGACAAGCCTTGGCTCTTTTGCACCGCTATGGGTTCGCCCGTTATCATACTTTCGTCTACATTGGAACTTCCACTTACCACTATTCCATCAGCGGCGATGCGTTCACCGGGGCGAGCCAATAGCACATCGCCTACCTTTATATCGTCAATGGCTTTAACGTATTGCGTACCATTCGGAAAGATGACCGTAACTTGTTTAGGCTGCAAACCTATCAGACTCTTTATGGCTTTTGTGGTGCGTCCCTTAGCACGTGCTTCGAGCAGGCGGCCTAACAAGATGAAAGCGGTGATGACGCCTACACTATCAAAATAAAGTTGCGGCTGCATGCCATGTGCTGTAAAAAGTTGCGGGAAGAAGAGGTTTACACAACTATATAGGTATGACACGGTGATGCTGAGTGCCACCAACGTATCCATATTAGACGTGCCATGCTTGAGCAACTTAAAGGCCGAACGATAGAAGAGGCGGCCGTACTTATATAAAGAGAATGATGCTAAGAAGAAGAGAGCTATCTCTTGTCCCGCGAACAAATGTGGCACTAAACTCAATATTAATAAAGGCACAGCCACGGCTAAAGCGCCCCAAGCCATACGTTTGAGTTCGTCATACCCTTCAGTTTGCGCTGCAGCCTCAGCCGAAGAAGAGGATTGTGAGGAAGAAGCCTCTGTTATCTCCTCATTTATCAACAGTTCAAAGCCCATGCGACTAACGGCTTCTGCTAAATCAGTAGGCGAACAGACCGTCTCGTCATAGCTAATCTTTGCCGTATTGGTGGCTAAGTTGACGTTTACTTCATTTACGCCCTCCACACCATGCAGTGCCTTGTCTACATGAGCGGAACATGAGGCGCAACTCATGCCACGAACGGGATATTTTTTTGTTGTCATATTTTATTCTCGTTTTGGTTTGTAGTTTGGAGGTTATGAGGTTATAAAGTTGCATTATGTTGAGAATCCACCTAAATAATTTCATAACCTTTCGGCATTTATAAAATTATGCTATAAAAAGGCGACAATTTGCACATTCGCACATTTACACATTTGCACATTTCCTCCGCATTTGCCTATTTATTATCAATAGTTTATACGTACACCTGCATACACCATGACACCATGTACGGGACCCCACACTTGTGTGGCATCAAAGCGTTCACTCCAAGGGTGTTCGGCATGCAATATAGGATTCTTCTGCTTGTAATTGGTCAAGTTTTCACCACCCACATACACACTGCAATGGCGGAACCAGCGCGTCACTTGAGCATTCAACTGGCCATAGGGTGAGAAGTGGGTAGGAGCACCAGCCTCGCCATTATTGATTAAGCGGCCTCCGCCATTGAGTTGGGCCGTAAGGTCGAACTGCCAAAGTTCGAGCGGTGTCTTATAAGAAGCCGTAAGTAGGCCTTTGTATCGATTAGTCAAGGGTTTCTCTTGCAAGCGACCGTCCGTAAACTGTCGAACAAAGTTATAACGATAGGCTGCCGTGAGCGTCATGCCTCGGAACAAGGGATAAGAGGCATCAACTTGCACGGTATGTGAATAAGAACGTTTGCCATTCAGGTTGCGTAAATAGATGTGTGCAGCATCTGCGTCATAGTCTACTACTGTTTGTTCCTTGAAGTCGGTGAAGTAATAGTCGGCATTGATGTCGAATATATGACCACCCACGCGCAACTTCAAGTTGGTACTTAGTCCATAGTTCCACGCTGCCTCTTGGTTTAACTTATCAATCGTTAACGTGCGGTTGCTGGCCATTAAGTAGTTATATTCGCCCAAAACATGCACCGTACGATAGCCCTTACCTGCCGAGAGTCGCAAGTTGAACACATGATTGGGCGCATACTTTAGGTGGAAACGTGGGGTAACAAACGTGCCGTACTGCGAACTGTGGTCGGCACGGAGTCCAGCCATTATCACCCATTGGTCGTGCCAATTAAAAGTGTATTGAGCATAAGCACCGGGGGTCGTTTCCTTTTCGTTCCATTGTTGCAAAGGCGCATTAACATCATGTGTCAATCGATAGCGTTGCTTATAATAGTCATGGTTCAGGCTCAAGCCAGCCGAAATACTGTGTTGCTCAGTAAAATTCGTTTCGAAGAGCAACGAAGCATACCCCGTCTTTTGCGTTACATCATATACACGATGCCCATACGTAGCATCAGCGTCATGATACGTGCCCGAAAGGATGAGTGCCAAGTTCGTTCCTTTTTCTTTATTCAATATGAAAGCATTCTTGGCGAAGCCATTGAAGCGTGTTGTCTCCATGTCAATGCCATAACGCTCTCCTTCGACATTATGTGCAGTATGGTTGGTCTGTCCGCCCTCATGCTTCTCCGTCAGTCCACTGATAGCAGCTTGAAAGATGTAACGATCGCTCACCCAAGCCCAACGGTTCATCACGTTGCCTTGACGTACTTTGGGCTTATCTAAGAATCCATCGTTATTTTCGTCATGATGACCAAAGTCATCTTCATAATGCGCCAAAATACCTGTACTTAGTTTCTTCGACTTATCAAGATGAATGTTGCCGTCAACGTTTGCCTCAATGCGGCTCTTTGAGTCTGCAAAAAGGTTTACCTCAACAGAAGGATCGGCCTGTGGCTTTTTATATTCCACATTTATCTGTCCCGTGATGCTTTCGTAGCCATTCTTCACCGAAGCACTTCCCTTCGACACTTGAATGCTCTGCATCCAAGGCCCCGGCACATAACCCAGAGCGTAAGGCGAAGCAGCACCGCGCAAGTCGGGCACATTTTCGCTCAACATCTGCACATAAGTGCCAGCCAATCCGAGCAACTTAATCTGCTTTGCTCCCGTGGCGGCATCACTATAGCTCACATCGACCGAGGGATTGGTAGTAAAGCTCTCGCCCAAATTGCAGCAAGCAGCTTTAAACAATTCGGTGCGCGTCATGAGCAGCGAATTTTCGGGTCCACTCATACGTGAAACAGATTTGCGTTTCCCCACCACTTGTGCTTGGTTCAATTCCTTCTCTTGTGGAGCAATCGAATCGTTATCACTCATCTGCGCCTGTGCAGCATAGGTCAGTGCAAAGGCAGAAGCGGTCAAAAAGTAACGTTTTGTCTTATGCATAGTTTTGTTGTTGTATTTTTTGAATACAAAAGTACACTGCTCGCAAAGAAAACGCATTATACAATTTTGTAAATGTGTTGCATCTTGTTTTCGGCTCTGTAACGAATCGTGTGGATATACTATAATTTGTCAAACAATTATGCGCCACAAACGCAAGCTAACCTGGGGGCGACGCGTCCCCGCGTCGGCATTTGCTAGTCAAGGCTCGATGCCTTGATTAGCAAATACATGAATATTTCAAGTATTGCCAACTTGGGGCATCGAGCCCCAAGTTGGCAATGCCGACGCGGGGACGCGTCGCCCCCAGGTTAGGACGCGTCGCCCCCAATTAGATTACCCATACAATTCGTTATAGAACAAAAAAAGCGAAGCCTATTACTAAGCCTCGCTTTAAAGTCGGAAAGAGGCGACATTTGGCTCATGGGTTGCCTTCTTCAAATAAAAAAAAGCGAAACCTATTACTAAGTTTCGCTTTAAAGTCGGAAAGAGGCGACTCGAACGCCCGACCCCTACGTCCCGAACGTAGTGCGCTACCAACTGCGCTACTTTCCGATTTTGCGGTGCAAAGTTATAAACATTTTTAGAAATGGCAAAACTTTGCACAGCTAAAATAGTGGTCTATTTTATTTCTGTACGACAACGTCAACTACAATCTTCGAATGTTCAGGGTCGTTGGTGATGAGCAACACGCGACGACGGCCCTTAAAATAGGTAGTATTAGCATTGATCGTTATTTTCAACTTTTCGTCCTGGCCTGGGTCAATACGGCGTTTGTTAAGACTTACGCTGATACCGGGGTTATACACCTGTAAGGCGTTGATGACGAGCGGTGTTTTACCCGTATTGCGTATCATGAGTTGACCCGACACTTTCTTCTTCTTACCCAACGGAGGTAAAGTGATATGGGTGCTATCCAACTGTGCTACGGGGGCAAGAGCCATTCCTGAAGGCGTTTCGATAAAGTCGGGCAAGAGCGTAGCCGACACGTTGATTTCCGTCTCCTTGCTCACACGGTCGCCCATAAAGCGACTTAAGTAGACGCTCGTCTGCGTCAGTCCCATCGTATGCAACTCGTTGCTATTAAGCGTGAGCAAAACGCGTCCCACACGTCCTGGACGGATCACGGCAGGGTCGGCCTGTGCCGTAAGGTATTTGGGCAAGTGCATCAACTCTGGGCGGTATGACTTCTTGCTGGAGTTCAGTATTGAGAGTACAACGGTAGGTGTGTCACCCTTATTGACATCATCAAACTCTATGTCGTCTGTACTCAAATAGTAGTCACCTACCTTGTAAGGATATTCAGCCGTGTGTTCTACTGCATCGTTCATGGCTACGACACCTACTAACTGCAAATAATGAGGTTTATCGTCTAAGTTGGTGTAAACGGCCAGACCTTTATTGAAGTGGCCCAACATCTCAGCATCATAAGTAGCCTTTATCATGCCACTACCGCCAGGGCCTATGGGCGTTGTAGTCCACTCCGCATCGGTGCAACCGCAGTCGGTACGCACGTTGGTAATCAATAAGTCTTGTGTGCCCTTATTCGTTACTTTAAAGGTGGCCGTGCGAGGGTGATGCCAAAGCAACGTACCCATTTCTTGTGTTGTATTTTCAAATTCCAACCGTGGTTGTGCCTTAACACTCAAAGTAGTCATCAAGACCAACGACAGCAGAACGAATAGATGTTTCATTCGATTTTTTTATTTTTTAAAATCCTTGGGATTGTCTGTAAAAAAGATGATGCAAAGTTAAGAAAAAAAAGCGAGTTGTCGAAGTCGTCTAAACTTTTCTGACGAAGATTTGAATTGGAGTTTGAACTCTTCTAAATTCAATCTTCACCTTTCTTTTTGGTCGTTTTTTGACCTTTCATCGGTCGTGTAGCTCGCTACACTCCCTCTTCAAGGTCCAAAAACGCCTCAAAAATAAAGGCAAATCTTGAATTTCATAAAAGTTCAGACGACTTCGTCACTTTGTATCAAGATAAGTTGTTATCTTCGCACATATAATAAATTAACGAACACGATTAAAATGAAATTTATATCATGGAATGTGAACGGCCTTCGTGCTTGCGACGGCAAAGGGTTTAGAGAGGCTTTCGCACAACTTGACGCAGACTTCTTTTGTCTGCAAGAGACGAAGATGCAGCCTCACCAGCTCGACATAGCTTTTGACGGCTACCAATCTTATTGGAACTCGGCCGAGAAGAAAGGTTACTCAGGTACAGCTATCTTTACACGCCACACACCGCTTAACGTAACCTACGGCATTGGCATAGACGAACATGACCACGAGGGACGTGTCATTACGCTTGAAATGGCTGATTTCTACCTCGTAACGGTCTATACACCCAACTCACAAGATGGGTTGCGTCGCCTTGACTATCGTATGACATGGGACGATGCCTTTCGTGACTACCTAAAGGCACTCGACGCGCAGAAGCCTGTCATCGTATGCGGCGACATGAATGTGGCACATCAAGAGATTGACCTCAAAAATCCGAAGACAAACCGTAAGAATGCAGGCTTTACGGACGAGGAGCGCGCGAAGTTTAGCGAACTATTAGACGCGGGCTTTACCGACACCTTCCGCTTTTTCAACCCCAAGCAAGAGGGCATTTACTCTTGGTGGTCGTATCGCTTCCGTGCACGCGAGAAGAACGCAGGTTGGCGCATTGACTACTTCTTGGCCTCGAACCGCTTACAGCCGCAGCTCACCGATGCACAAATTCACACGGAGGTGTTTGGCTCAGACCACTGCCCCGTTGAAGTAGACATCGACTTCTCAAAATAGTTGTCATTCTGTAGTAAACGCGCCTCAACGTGCGTCAAATGCAGAAAGCATGAGTATTAACAAAAGCCTCTAACTACACACATGAAAGATTTCTTAAAATACGTACTTGCCACCATTGTTGGCATCATTTGCACGGGTTTTATAATGGGCATGATGAGCCTCTTTATGTTCATTGTTATGGCCATTTCGAGCAGCGACACTCCCTCTGTTAAGAATGGCACAGTCTTGCGCATTCAACTGAGCGGTACACTCAACGAACGCGCCAAAGAAAATCCATTTGCGCAATACCTAAACAACGACATCGCTCAAACGCAAGGATTGGACGATATCATCACTGCCATTAAGACGGCACAAACGAACGACAAGATTAGAGGTATTTATCTCGAAGGAGGTACGCTCATTAGCGACATGGCCACGGCACAAGAGTTGCGCAAAGCATTGGTAGACTTTAAGAAGAGTAAAAAGTTCATCTTAGCCTATGCCGACAACTATTCACAAGGTTCGTACTACATAGCTTCAGCGGCCGACAAGGTATTAGTCAACCCCAGCGGCATTGTTGATTGGCATGGTTTGGCTTCGCAGCCTATCTTCTTCACCGACCTTTTGAAGAAGGTGGGCGTAAAGATGCAAGTGTTTAAAGTGGGTACGTATAAGAGTGCCGTTGAACCTTACATTCTTACGAAGATGAGCGACGCAAACCGCGAACAGGTAAGTTCGTTTGTTGGCGACATTTGGAAGAACATCTGCACCGATGTGGCCAGTTCGCGAAAGATTAGTATTGAAGGTCTCAATGCTTACGCTGACCATTACATTACCTTTGCCGACGCAAAGGACTACGTCAAAGCGCATTTAGTAGACGGATTGGCTTACGCTGACGAGGTGCGCACACTACTCCGCACGCTTAGCCAGCAAGATAAGGTAAACTTTATTGCTCCCGCTGATTTGGCGAAGTTGGCCGAGAAGAAGAGTGGCGATGGCACCATTGCCGTTTACTATGCACAAGGCAACATTGTTGATGCCGTAGCCGACAATAGCTTTATGAGCAATGAGAGCTATATCGTAGGACCGAAAGTAGTTGAAGACCTTGATCGCTTAGCCAACGACGACAATATCAAGGCCGTTGTATTACGCATCAACTCTGGCGGTGGCAGTGCTTACGCTTCCGAACAAATGTGGCGCGCCATTCAATTATTAAAGAAGAAGAAGCCCGTAGTTGTATCAATGAGCGGCATGGCTGCCTCTGGCGGTTACTACATGTCATGCGGTGCAGACTACATCGTAGCCGAACCCACCACGCTGACAGGTAGTATTGGTATCTTTGGCATGATACCCGATGCCAGCGAATTATTGACGGACAAACTTGGCTTGCACTTCGATATGGTGAAGACCAACAAGGGTTCTGACTTCGGTGCTCAAGGTCGTGCCTTCAATGCCGATGAGGCCAACGTGATGCAACAATACGTTAATCGTGGCTACCGCCTCTTCATCAGCCGCGTAGCAGCAGGCCGTCATATTACTCCCGAACAAGTTGACCACATTGGCCAAGGCCGCGTATGGACGGGTAGCCAAGCGCTGAAGATCAAGTTAGTTGATAAATTGGGCACACTCGACGATGCTATAGCCGAAGCTGCCAGTCGTGCTAAATTGAAGGACTACGATGTTCTCTCAACCCCCAACAAGGAATCATGGGTTGACCAAATCCTCAACTCTACCGTTAAGCGCGACTATATGGAAGAGAAGTTACGCACAACTTTAGGCGTCTACTACGCTCCCCTCCAATTTGTAGGCACACTGAATGGAATGAGTGCGAAGGACTACTTACAAGCACGCATTTATTACATTCCTAATATTAAATAAGTAGGTATTGAAAGGACTATTCAACATACTGACTATCCCCCTTGCAGCCGCGTGGTACTTGGTAGCACGGTTGCGTGGTTGGTTGTTTGACAAAGGGTGGTTAAAGTCGCACACGTTTCCACTGCCTATCATTTGTGTGGGCAACCTTGCCGTAGGTGGAACGGGCAAAACACCTCACGTCGAATACCTACTACGTTTACTCCACCAAGAAGGCTACCGCGTGGCCATGCTCTCACGAGGGTATGGTCGCAAGACGAAAGGATACATCTTGGCCGACCCGATGCGCCATACGGCTACCGACATTGGCGATGAACCCTTTCAGATGATGCACAACTGCCCTTTTGCCACCATTGCTGTGTGCGAAAAACGAGTGGTAGGCATACAAAGGTTGCTAAAGTTACAACTCGCGATAGACGTTATCGTGCTCGATGATGCCTTTCAACACCGTTACGTAAAAGCGGGGTACAACCTACTGCTCACCGATGCGCATCGTCTTTACACGCACGACCACTTATTGCCCTGGGGACGCTTACGCGAACCTTCCTGCGCGGCCCATCGTGCACAAGCTATCATCGTAACGAAGTGCGAATCGAACCAACGACCAACTATCGACATAGCAGATAACCAACAATTATTTTATAGCCGTATCGTATATGGTGAACTGCTAACGCCCGACATGCAAGCTATGCCCCACCTTTCGCTCGAAGGACAACGCATACTTCTCATTGCGGGCATAGCCAACCCTACCCCACTCGTTCAGTATTTAGAGGGAAAAGGCGCTGCAGTAGAAGTGGTAGCATTTGCCGATCATCATGCCTTTACGACTAAAGACGTAGCACGCATCAATCGTCTGTGGCAAGAAAAGCAATGCAATCTTGCCCTAACTACTCAGAAGGACATGACGCGCTTGTTGCCTTGGCTCTCACATTTTGACGAGCCATTAGCGAGCAACCTCTTGGTACAACCTATTACGGTTCGCATCGCATCAGCTACAGACGCTAATAACAAAGAATCTTTTAATCAAACCATCTTACAATATGTTAGAACAAATCAAAGAAACCGCAGCGTGGATTAAAGCCCACACCGCACTTCAACCGCAAACGGCCATTATCCTTGGCACAGGTCTTGGCCACTTGGCCGAAGAGATTGACACGGTTGACGAATTTCCGTATCAAGATATTCCCAACTTCCCCGTCAGCACCGTTGAGGGACACAGTGGTAAACTCATATTTGGCCGCTTAGGAGGCAAAGAGGTTATGGCATTGCAAGGCCGTTTCCACTACTATGAGGGTTACAACATGAAGCAAGTTACTTTCCCCATTCGCGTTATGTATGAATTGGGTATTAAGAACTTGTTCGTAAGCAATGCCTCAGGCGGTATGAACCCCGACTTTAAGATTGGCGACTTGATGCTCATCACCGACCATATCAACTTCATGCCCGAACACCCACTTCATGGCCCCAACTTCCCCACAGGGCCTCGTTTCCCGGATATGCACGAGGCTTACGACCATGAATTCCTCGACATGGCACGCACCATTGCCAAAGAGAAGGGCATTCGCACCGTGGAAGGTGTGTACTTAGCTACTCAAGGCCCTACGTTTGAGACACCTGCCGAATATAAGATGTATCACATCTGGGGCGCAGATGCTGTAGGTATGTCTACCGTACCCGAGGTAATCGTAGCTCACCACTGTGGCATTCGCACCTTTGGTATTAGTATCATCACCGACTTAGGCGTTGAAGGCAAGATCGTTGAAGTAAGTCACGAAGAGGTACAAAAAGCCGCCAACGAAGTGCAACCCCTCATGGCTGACATCTTCCGCGAGATGATTCGCCGCATAGGATAGAAGTTTATTTG
>OBRR01000041.1_pt1 | contig 36820 bp, 27 predicted proteins | sample 1494901 | NCBI WGS metagenome assembly OBRR01 (sample SAMEA3360689, study PRJEB22359) | human gut metagenome | biome: ENVO:urban biome; feature: ENVO:human-associated habitat; material: ENVO:feces | place: Bangladesh | collected 2011
TTGATGCCCTCCGTGGCATAGAGCGAGACTCACAATATGATGCCAAGAAAAGAGGTCAGACACTTTCTGGCGAAAACATGGGATTTTATAGGCAAAAGAGCCTATTAACAAACCGAATTCCATATATCGTTGACAATGTAGTAGACACTGGAAACACCGCTAAAGCAGCTGTTAGAGCACTTGGCTGTGGTATAGTAATCTCTTTTGCCATGAGTGACACATTACTTGAGATTCAAGACGTTTCACGATCGTTTATCAGATAACTGACTCACTTTCTTTTTCTCAATTCCTCATAAAGTTTATGTTTATCTTCTATAGAAGCTGTACCTCCTAAACCTTCAAAATATTTACGTACATCAGGGTTCTTGATTAGGTAGTTAGCGTATTCTCTAAATAAATCTTCTTGATAGCAAGATTTCAGGTTTAGAGATTTGGCTTTGTCTAATATATGGATAAACGGAAGTTTATTTTGCTTATTATTGAAAAATTTGAATGTTTTTGGTGAAGCTTTCACCCTTTGGGCATACTCTTTAACAGACGAAGTGATGTGATACTTTGGTTATACACCAACAGTTCATATGCTTCACTTGCTATGAGCTTATTGATTTCTTCGATCTCATTTTGCTTGTTAATAACCACTCTTCCCTTTCTTGTACCTACTTTATAAACATCAGAGTCATAAAACATTATTAATAGTTTTGGAGTAAGAGGCATCATTATACATAAACCTTTGTAGCCAAGTGTTTTGACTCCTGAGTATCCTAAATAATCAAAATAAGGATTAGCTAAAAGAGCTGGACAATCAGATGTTATAAAACTATAATCACAATTAGAATCTATGTTTACTATTTTAAATGCTAAATCTGCGACATACACTATCATTCCAGCATAAACACTTAATGAGAACAAAGGAGGTTCATCAAAACAAAATACTAAATGAGGATCAATTTCTTTTATGCCAGTAAATCGCTTAAATATTTCTAATGATATATTATTAACATCATCGCCAAGCATTTTTGACATATATGCAGTACGACCATGTTGTATCATTAAATAGACTTAGATATTCAATCGCTCAACTTCATGTAAGTTATAATCAGGATTATCCACAAGTTTGTGAAATGCCCACATAGAATATCGTTCAATATCACCAAGAGCATCTTCTATCTTTTCATCCTTTGAATAAAAGTAATCTTTACTCATCGTATTTTTGATAGAAGATTGGTTGAAAGTGATATTCTTCTTAATGTTATAGATACCAATGCTCTTACCATCGTTTGAGAATAAACGCTGATAAGACTGGGGTACATAGTGATGGTTTTTCTTTTCTGCCATATATTAGTATTCAAAGATCCAATCAAGATTATCATATGGGCACCACTTTGCGTAAAGTTCGTTTATATAGTAAGCAACGCCAAAGCGTTCCTTGCCCAACTCTTTAGCAAACTTATATAGTCTAATATCATTTTGCCTTTCGAGTGTATCCATTCCAGCCTCTATCCATTGCCCAATATTATCACCGTCTTCGTGAAGCATCATTTCTCCATGCCAAAAATCAGCTTTATGTGTACCTTCATACTCCTTAGGCATTTCCGTATTCACTTCCGAATAATACTGACTGAGGTATTTATATGGTGATTCCAGATAAAGCCAATTGTGTTCAACAGAATATAAAGCTTCATCGATACCTGTTACAGATGAACCATTCTCATCGGACTCTTGAACATCAAATATTCGATAAGTCCCGTCTTCCAATTTTCTAAATCTAAATCTCCCAAGAAGAACAAAGCTTCTGCAAACATATATCCATCCATTATCTAGATAGAAACTGTATCGATCTTCCCATCCTGGTTCAAACGACTTGATGATACGTCGATGTAACTCAGGAGAGATGACCTTTTCTTTAAAAGGGGTTGTTATATGAGTGAAGTGATGATATTCGATATTTGTACGAGCATCATTCTTTGCCCAAAATACCCTTGCCCATTCTTTTTGTCGTTTAATCTTTGATATAGTTCTATGATACCGTTCGTTGATCTTCAAAGGTATGCAAATATCATTGGCACAATGATTTTCATCAGCGTATTTCTTCTTGATGAAGTAGTTGCGACATCCATACATAGCTTCAGCGATAGCTCCTGTTAATGTACCCAAAAGTCTTTTATTTCCTTTCATTCTCATGGCATTGTGCAAAGCACTACCGAAGTCGAAAGCATTGTAAAATGCATCCCAAGCTCTGAGAATGTAGGGTATAGGAGATTCTTGATTCCGCCAGTCCCAATCGTGACGGCAACCTTTGAAAACACCTCCAAGTTCTGCATAGACTTCATCCTTTGTCTTACCATTTCTCAACAAGTATATTATCTTACGAAGGAATTGTAAGGAGTACCATGCTTCTTTCTCAATGTTTTGTTCAAAAATTAGACCGCAGTTGTCCTGATTTTTCTCTTGATACCATGCGCAAGGAATCACTCTTACCATTGCAATTCCTATGGCCATTGTATTATAGTTGTAGTTATAGTCTTGCTTTTCAATCCACTCCTTAACTCCTTCAGAGTAGCATACGATATCGTTAGTGACAACACGAAACCATGAACGAATGTATTCCTTATATTCAGCTTCGTTCATGAATAGATTATAGTCAAGTGCATCTGCAGTTGCAAGCACAGAAAAACCAAATTCAGAGAGCAATGCTTTCTCTGAAATCAAAGATGGATAAACTTCTCATGATCGTTTTCCCAAGTCCATGCTGCTAAGTCGCCAATAATTGCGCCAATCATATAAAGTTCCTGTTATAGTGCTACTCAAAGTATTTATCGATGAAGTTTATCTGTTCATTATTGAGAACAGCATACTGAACATATCTGCTGATACCTATCGTTTCCAGTTCATTAAATCCAAGTTCTTCGCCTTCATACATGGCTGCAACAGGAGTAAACTCAAAACAATCATTATCAGGAACAAATGGAGCCAACCAACATTTTTCGTCTTGTCTTGTCACGCTTGTGTTGGTTACTTCTAATTTGTATCTGATTTGATAATGTCCTTTACCTGACATAAAAAGATACACGATGTCACCAACATTAAGTTTCTTGTCAGACTTGCGCCAATAGAGTTTGCCGTATAAAGCAATACTCTTTGTATGATCAAGGAAACTTTCATTTCCTTTAAGTAATACGTGCTTAATTGTATTCATATTCTTCTTTTGAGATTTTGCGTTAAGTATCAAATGTTATACATCTGAATAATTTTTACTATTATACAGATTGTAGATAGGCAGAGATTTGAAGAATGCAACTTCTTTTTTACTAAGTTTTTTAATGTAATGTTCTGCTTGTTCTCTGTTATCTAAGAGTATATAACAAGCAACCTTACCCATAAGGTCAACTGAATCGACTAAATCCATAAGAGTTTCCCTTTCTTCTAAATTCAACTGCCTTTCTCGTTTTATTATCTGCATCATATTCAGTAAATATGTATGTTTATCTTTTTCATCTTGAATCGATAATAGCCATCTACAAAGACTGGCTGCAGCCTTTAACGTTCTTTCGTTGTTGTCTTCATCATAAGCAAGAAGCATCATTAACATATCGTTATTTGCACGTTGTGAAATGTTTGGATTAAATTCCCTAATCTTTTGATATGATGGAACTATATCATCATAATCAATATTGCACACAGAAAGGAATCCTTCTTTTTGAAACCACGAATAAATAGATGTTCTCAGTGGTGTTGTTGTGTTCGCATCCCGATAAAATACAGCTTCTTGCAAATCTTTATATGTAAATAAACGATACTTACCTGAAGGGGTTTTGGAACAAGATAAAGCAATACACAAATTGGATATATCCACAGTGAAGAGTGGATGAGGTTCTTCTTTTAATGAAATTTCTTGATTTTTACAGATAGCTCTGTATAACACATCAAGTGTATTCTCCTCTTCTTCTGAAAACTCTTTTAATGCAAGTGGTATATTGATATTCAATTTAGCAAGAAGCTCCTGAATTTTCTTTAGATAAGAAAGTCTTTCTTTGAACCAACTTTCATATTGTGTATTACCACAACTTTTCAGGTTCATCTGAATACCATCAATTTCCAAACTATTTGTTTGTATAATATCTATTACAAACTCAGCCTCTTTTATCCAAGTGTTTATATCCTTCTCTTTAATATTGAAGGACATTTTGGGTGATTGGCTATTATTAGGGAATAGTTCTAGTTTTAAAGCTTCACCAATGGAAATAATAACACTTCCATCGGATTTATACAGTCGCTTATACTCTTTATAATATACGATTCCATTCGTCTTTATCGTAGCAGGAACTGTCTCGTTTACTTGAATTTTAAACTTTCCTTCACCAACAGGTCTTAAAATGCTGTTATTGAATTCGTCGGTTAAATTAGCATATAAATAGACAGGAGTACGTGACAAATATTGAGGAATTGAAACGTTAGTGCCTTTTATTTCAGAGGCAAAAAATGAAAGATTGACTTCTTTTCCAGGAGCATTTAGCGTTTCCAGTTTTATAGTATCATCTGTATTGTTAGATTGATGTTTACAGTTTTCGTAGAAATCCCTGATTTTATAATCTAATGATGGAGTATATTCGCCTAAAAGTGATAATTTTATACTACATGAAGCCTTACCATTACATTGTTTGATGTAATGGTTTAATCTTAATGGAGTCAACTCAGCGTAATATATTCTCTCACAATTATTCCAAATACCTACTACAAAATAAAGAATACCTCCATCCCGTTTGTAGTTATTAAGATTTACATAAGAAACTGTGTATTTTATTTCATCCTTTATCTTTTCTGACTTAAATGTCTTACCTTTAACTTGAACAGGTATTCTCCCGTACAATGAAGCATTTGTCTTATCTGGATTTGTATATAAATATAAGTTGCCATCCCAACAAGGCTCCTTATCATTAGTAGCAATGTATGGAGAGACTGTGTTAGACTTTGAAAAATACAAACTAACAGTGTGTGCTGCTATATCTTCTATCTGTTTGGATACCATTTTAAAAATATACTATATCTCTAATAATTAGTGCAACTTTTGATTAACTTTTCGAGGTAAGAATCTCAGGTGGGTATTTCGGTTGTGAAACTGTATAAAATCAGCAACTAACATTTCATCCACCAAACAAGTGACAGAACTATTATCATCCGTTTTATTTATAAAAGTAGAAAGATGTTCCACACCTCCATTAGCTTCAATCCAGACTGAAGCGAGTTCTTTGAATTTCAAATTATAATGATCAACATCAACATTATCAATATTGTCAAAAAGGACTCCTTCATATTCAAATGGAACAAAACTTTTTCTATAATCAGAAATAATAGGATCGATAGCATATCTAAGCGCAGATAAAAGATCATCTAAGACCGGATTTCTTCTGAACATCTTAGAATAAGAAATATCAGTCATTGTACCATCTTCTCTGATTAGAAAAAAGCAAGAAGTATTATAGCTACCAGAACTCCGTTTCTGAATACGTACAATTTTTTGTCCCTTTGTTTTCATCTCATAGTATGGACATAGAGCAAATGCTTCAAGTAAAAACTTGAAGTCTTCATATTTTTCGACATATCCATTGTTGGGTATAGACCCTAATATAGATTTGCATTTATCTTTAATTTCTTTTTGTGTCACTATTATGAAAAACTTTGAAGAGTTAGGCTGTTGAAGTTTTATGAGTTAATGGCATGAATGATTTTTCCTTTCAATGTCGATAGGATAAAGTCTGAATTCACTCCATCTCATCATGCAAAAGTACGAAATTTTATGGATAACCGTGTCTTGAACAACAAAAAACACATTATTTTCAAATAAAATTCTTGAATTTACTCGTTTTTCATGTTATAATCATTATATTTGCATAATACGCAATACAAATGGTCGTATCTTACACAATAAAACAAAGATTGATCCGTTATATGTATTAAAGGTATAAAGCATGTAAAACCTAAGCAATATGGCAAAGGAAAAAGATTTTAATAGGCTCAAAGTTGTACTGGCTGAAAAGAAGCGTACCAACAAATGGTTAGCAGAACAACTTGGCAAAGATCCTGCTACGGTGAGTAAGTGGTGCACTAACTCCGCCCAACCAGGATTAGAAACATTGTATCAAATAGCGTCATGTCTTGAAGTTGACGTGAAGGACCTTCTCGTTCCCAACAAGGAGGAAAACATAATTATTTATAGAAAATAAAACTCCAATTTGACCAAACCCGATAAAATTAGTTTCATTGTTTTGACTATTAAAGGATAAGCACAAGATGGACTAACATGGATATGGTTGTGTGGATTTATAAGCATAATTTTGCATGATATGGCAAACTCGGACAATAACATAGCTTCTCAGAACGAAATAGTTCTTGGAGAAAACGAAATGGTATGCTCACTCACCAATCGTGTGGTGAAAGCAACTGATAAGGAGATGACATTGCAGTCGATGATTGCGATGATGACAGAAGAGTATGGCTTCGCCCCAGAAGACATGGAGCGTGACTATAAGGTGAAGTATGATGACGTGGAAAGCGGAAAGACAAAGACACAGAAGGTGGATTTGGCTATCTTCAATGCTGGACACGCACATGATGCTGACGAACTCATCCGTTTTATTATCGTTGCCAAGGATGCCAAGGTAAAGCCCAACGACAAGAAAAATGGCGTAGAAGCTACTACAGAAAACATCTTATGCACCACGGACTGCGAGTTTGCCTGTTGGACCAATGGTGAAGACTTACAATATGTACATGCTTTCGAAGATGCTTTTGGTCAGGTAACCTGTGAAGCTATTTCAGATTTCCCAGCCGAGGGACAAACCCTTGAAGACCTTGAAGCACAAGGCGAGCGAGCTATACCACGCAAACCAGCCAATGAGTCGCTTGTTAAGACCTTCAAGCGTTGTCATGATTATATCTATGGCAACGAAGGTATGAAGAAAACGGCCTTTTGGGAACTTCTCAACCTTATCTTCTGCAAGCTCTATGATGAAAAACGTCGCTTCTCTGATGCAAAAGAAGGTATCAGCTACCGTCGTCGTTTTTGGGTGGGAGTAAAAGAACAAAACACGCCAGAAGGACAGCATGAAGTGGCTGAGCGCATCAAAGGAATTTTCGAGGATTTGAAGGATAGCAATATCTTCAAGGATGTGTTCGACGGTAATGAACAGATTATGCTTTCTGACCGTGGCCTTGCTTTCGTAGCAAGCGAACTGGCAAAGTATTCTTTCCTTGATGCTACGGTTGACGTGAAGGGTACTGCCTACGAAACCATTGTGAGCAACACGCTGAAGCAGGAGGCAGGCCAATTCTTTACACCACGTAACATTATCAAATGTATGGTTGAGATGCTCGATCCCGACCAGAATTGCCGTGTGCTCGACCCTGCTTGTGGTTCGGGCGGTTTCCTTGTGATGGTGCTCGACCATGTGCGCCATAAGATTGCCAAGAATTTCTATCCTGAACTTGACGACATTCATCTTGAAGCCAAACTCAACTCTGCTGAAGTGGATGATGCTGTGCGTGAGTATGCCGAGAAGATGATTTTCGGTTTCGACTTTGACCCAGACTTGAAGAAGGCTGCACGTATGAACATGGTGATGGCTGGTGACGGACATTCGAATATCTATAACATCAACTCGCTCGACTATCCTTATGGTAGCAAACCAGACGTTCCTCACATTGCCGAAGCTGTGAACGAAAGCATCAAGCATAGTGCTGACCATGACTTCGATTTTGGCACTTCTGACAATAATGCGCAGGGTAAGTTTGATATGGTATTTACAAACCCACCATTTGGCACAAAAGTAGAAGTAGATCAAGAGATTGCTGCACGTTATGAACTGAACAGCAAAGCTCCTGAAGTGCTTTTCATAGAGGCTTGCTACAACTTCTTGAAACCCGGTGGCAAGATGGCTATCGTGTTGCCTGATGGTATCTTGGGCAATCCGAATACAGAGAGTGTGCGTCTGTGGATTCTGCAACATTTCAAACTGCTTGCCAGCGTGGACTTGCCAGTAGAAACATTCTTGCCGCAGGTAGGCGTACAGGCATCTCTCCTCTTCCTACAAAAGAAGACTGACGCAGAAATGCTCGTACCTATTGAGGACGAGGACTACGATGTGTTTATGGCAATCGTAGAACAAGTAGGCAAAGACCGTCGTGGTGTTCCTGTTTACGAAAAGGACGATGACGGAGCAGAAATTCTGTTTGAACATTATAAGAAATGGCTCACATACGCTGATAACGGACGTGAGATAGTAAGACAACGTAGAGAGCGCATCAAGCACTTGGCAGACGATCTACCGAAGGTGGCGAAGGCGTATAAAGAGTTTAAGGAGGAACATAAATGAAAACGGCAAGAGTAAATATACATGCAGTCAGAAGCATTAACTTTCGCACAGATGCAAGATATCATCTAAGTGAGGGACAGAATGTACAAAGATGCATTGCCGCTTCACCTTATCCGCTTACAACCATTAAGGAAGTATCAGAAGATATTTTTATAGGAAATCGTGCTAAACGAGTGTATGTCAAAGACTGTAATCATGGAATACCATTTCTTAGCAGTTCCGATATACTTAAAGCGGACTTAGATAATGTAAAGTTCGCTTCAAAGAAGTACACACCAGAAATTGAACGAATGAGCCTTAAGAAAGGTTGGACTCTTATTTCACGTTCTGGTACTATTGGCAATTGTGCGTTCGCTAACGCAAAACATGCTCAGAAGCTTGCTTCTGAGCATGTTTTGCGGCTTGTGCCGAATAACATCCTCAAAGGAGGCTTGGTATATGCATACCTTGCCTCCAAATATGGACATTCTTTATTGACACAAGGAACATTCGGAGCTGTAATACAACATATTGAGCCAGCATTCGTCGGTTCAATTGCTATTCCATTTTTTCCTGACTCTTTTCAGCGAGAGGTTGATGACTTAATACAAGAATCTGCCAAATTAAGAGAAAATGCTATTTATGCACAAGAATATGCAATCAGAATGATTAATGAACTTTTCTCAGTTTCATTCCAACAAAAACAATTTGGCAAAGTGTCATCAATTGAGATTATAAACTCCATTAACAAAAGATTTGAAGCAGCATTCCATATATCAGAAGGAAAAGATATTGACAGTTATATAAAGAATCACTACGAGTGGAAAACACTTGGTGAAGTATGTTCTAGCATATCACGTCCTGATATATTTAAACGATACTATGTCAAGAATGGAATCACCTTTTTAGGTGGTGCTGACATATTTCTTGCTACACCAGATAGCGAGAAACGCTTGTCAAAAACAAAAACAGAAAACATAAGCCAGCTAGCCATAAAAGAAGGAACAATACTTCTTCCACGCTCTGGAACTATTGGCAATGTAGCTTGGGCGCATGCCGGACATGCTCAGAAGCTTGCTTCTGAGCATGTCATTCGGCTTTTGCCGAATGACATCCTCAGAGCAGGCTATGTATATGCGTTTCTTGCGTCTAAATACGGTAAATTACTGATTCAAAGATACATCTTCGGTTCTGTAATCCAGCATGTAGAGCCCCCTCATCTAAAATTGATACCTGTTCCAATTATCGATCAAAAGACAATGGATGACATTCATGATAAAATAATGATATATAGTTCAGCAATGGGCAAAGCCATTGAATTTGAGCGAAAAGCCATTCTCATGGTCGAACAAGAAATCGAGAAGTGGAATAAACATTAAAGGATTGCATTATGACTGAAGATACTTTTAAAGATCTGTGTCTTTGTGGCGAGACCACTAAAGTACAGTTTAAGGAAGCGTTCACTTCGCAGAAGGAAATAGCAAAGGAAATGATAGCCTTTGCAAATTCTAAGGGCGGAGTAATCCTCTTTGGTGTGGAAGACAAAAGCGGTAAACTTGTAGGTCTGTCATACGATGAGATACAAGTTATCAGTCGTGAACTTGGTAATGCAGCCAATGAGCAAGTGCGCCCAACAATCTATATAGATACAGAAGTTGTGCGTATTGGCGAAAAGCATTTCCTTATATGTTCTATCGAGGAAGGCAAAAACAAACCCTACAAAAACCTCAACGGAGAAATATGGGTAAAGCAAGGAGCTGACAAACGTCGTATCACAGAGAATGCAGAGATTCTATCTCTGTTCCAAGACTCTGGTAGCTATCAGCCAGATGCAGCAGGAGTGAACGGAACAACGTTTGACGACCTTGACCGTTATGCGATTGATGACTACCTTCAAAAAGTTTACGCCACAACATTGGACGGATTTGGAGGCAAAGCAGAGCAGGTGTTGAAGAATATTCATGTTCTTAACCATAATGGCGTACCGACACTCGCTGGCTACTTGTTCTTCGGCAAACATCCAGAGTATAATTGCCCAACTTGTATGGTAAAAGCAGTATCATTCTTCGGAAACGACCTTGCAGGTACGCAATATCGTGATACTAAAGAAATATTGGGTAATATGCCACAACTTTACGACAAGAGCATGGCATTTCTCAAAGCCAATCTGCACAATGTTCAGGAAGAAGGTGCATCGTTCAACACTGTGGGAAAATTAGAGATTGCTGAGGAAGTATTAGAAGAAGTCGTTCAAAATGCACTTGTGCATAGAGATTTGCTTCGCTCCGCTCCCATCCGCATCTTAATATTTGACAATAGAGTTGAAATCATCAGCCCTGGGGCTTTAGCTGGCGGACTTACCGAAGAGGACATTCGCAATGGCAAAACCTATCAACGCAATCCCTACATGGCCACCTTTGCCACAAACGCCTTGCATTATAAAGGTATAGGTTCAGGTATCGTTCGTATTCTTGCCGAATATCCCGACATACAGTTGGATAATGATGATAGTGCAAAAGAATTTAAAGTAACTGTTTGGAGAGCTAAATCCAAAGACGAAAATACTACCCAAAAGAACGAAATCACTACCCAAAAGGAATCTTTGAAGGATATAAGCACTACCCAAAAGGACGAATGTGCTACCCAAAAGAGTGAAAGCACTACCCAAAAGGATTTGGATGCTACCCAAAAGAAAGTGCTTGAGTTCTTCAAGAACAACCCCAAAGGAACCAGAGTGGAAGCTGCTAATGCTCTTGGCGATATAACAGAGGATGGCGTGAAATTCGTTATCGGCAAACTGCAGCAGAAAGGCCTACTCAAACGTGTTGGCGGAAGAAAGCACGGAGAGTGGCAAGTACTCATATAATATGAAACAATATGTCACAGTTAAGGAAAGAAACAATAGAGTGTCCACATTGCCACAAGGAAGGTGAATTTGACCTTTGGACATCGGTGAATGTGGATTTAGATCCAGAGCTCAGGGAAAAGATTTTCTCTGATGAGCTATTCTTGTACCATTGTCCTCACTGTGGCGAGGTTACTGGTATTCCTGCCGGTACGCTCTATCATGACATGGAACACAAGTTCATGCTCTTCTTCGAGTTCTTTAAGCCGGATGGATATGACTATATGCCAATGGAATTGCCAGAAACTCTTGGCATGGATAAGAACTACACGTTCCGTACGGTCTTTGACTTGCAACGCTTCAAAGAGAAGATTGTAATTTTGGAGCATGGTCTTGACGATGTTGCCATAGAGCACCAAAAGTATATGATAAGCCATATCATCATGCCCGAAATTGCAACGAAAGGCTACGAGCTTTACTTTGCCAAACTGGAAGAGCCAGATGAGGAGTTTCCTTTGGGTAAGATTTTCTTCTTCTATAACGACGAGGAGAAGCAACAAACCATGGAAGTTCGATTTGCTATGGACAACTACTATGAGCACAAACTTGCCTGTGAACTTGACCCACGTATGACAATCAAAGGCTGCATGTGTGTGGACGAGGAATGGTTAGCAAAACAACTAAAGGAGGAATAGCTATGGCAGATAATCTATATGACTTCGACAACAACGGTCTTGCCCGTGCATATAAAGATTGCAAATGGGCACTTTTTGACAGATGCGGAAACCAAGTTGGCGAGTGTTATTCCTACATTGAAGAATGGGGTGAAGGTTTTTACAAAATAGAACAAGGCGCAAAGAAAAACATCATGCGCCCAGATGGTACTGTGGTTCTGAAGGCATGGCACAATGATGTCTTCAAGGTGAAGCATGGCTTCTTCCTATTCAGCAATACGATTCGCAAATCGAAGAATAATCCAAAGACTCGCTATACCTACGGATTAGCACATGTAACTGGCGATGTTATATTCCCCATGATTTTCGATAGTGCAGAGTGGCTTAAAAAAGGCGATGGTATCTATGCAGAAATAAACAGCAAACCCTATATACTCACGCTTGACGGTAGTGTGTATGACCCGGCACGTGACCATCTTCCACAAAAGATCAACATTGACTATAAAGAACTGTTTGAGAAATTTGCGAACTGGACATTACCAGGATTGCAGTTTTTTTACAGAGACACAGATGCTCCTGTCGTAATAGATACAACATACCATGTAGGTGATGTTCTTCGAGCAGGTTTCTTTGTGGATGTCACCACAAAGTTGTACAGACCTGCCCACAAGACTCGTTTTCTTATCGCAAGTGCACATGCCGCTATGATGTGTGAAATTGAAGAGCTATGTCAACAAAATCCAGATGTAAAGAAATGGAACCTGTGTACGCTCCACTTTAACAGCTATTTCAAAGTTATGGACGTGTATGAGAAAGACGGTGTGACTCAAGTGTTCCTACTCCATATCCCTGCAGCTGCCGCATTCTTCATCGGGCATGACGAGACAGCCATGAATTTTGTAAATGAGGCAACTGGTCAGGAAACTTCACTTATTGACATGGCACGAAAGAGCCTTGACGAGAAGATGCAAATGGAAGTTCACCCACGTTCTCTTGATAAGGAATTCTGTGCTCGCATGGAGCATCCTATCGGATTAGACGACGACTTCTATCCTGTACCTCTAAATTCCGCTGATGAGCCAGAAGAAGGAGCTATAGCCAATTTAAGCAATATGATTCACAAGTTGGCTGATGATGCAGATATTAAGGACTTCATCAATGTAGAAGACAACTATCCTTATCATGGCGTTGAAGGCTCTGTTTGCGAGGACTGTATTTATGCAAATGGCATTCAAGGTCACGGAGATGGGTGTGGTAGACTCTTTATAAAGAGCTTCCGTGAACGTTATCTTAAAGGCAGATGCGAATATCGCAAGACAGACATTATGAGTCCATCTCTTTTCGAAGAAATGGACAAATATCATAAAAAGAAAGAGAAAGACAAGACAGAAAAAACGACCGACACCTTTGCCCTAAGAGTTGTAAGGCGATTTATTGACGAGCATCTTGATGGTGACATCAACAAACTTATGCACGCTGATCTTTACGCTTTTCAAGAAGACAATAATGGTGATACGGAGTTGACAAGAACAAATATTATTCGCTCGATTATGGCTCTTGTTTTTTCAGACTCTTGGCCAGACCTTACTGTTCAAAATATCGAGCAGTACAACTACTGTTGTTCAATGATGAATGAGGATGTCCGGCTGTCTGGTTCAAATATCGCAGACCAATATATGATGGGGTTGCAAAAATTCAGTCCCTCAAAGGAATTAAATGAGCGTGCTATACGCACAAATCATTTGCTGCACACTATAGGAAACTTCTGGGTGTTGCCCAATAAACGGAACGACAAGGACACACTTAGCAACTATAAAGACACGACCCCTCATTATCGAGGATATATGGACAAGTATCTCAAAGCTATGTATGTAGCCATTAGCGGACATGGAAAAGTGGACATGCGTATGAAAGGTCTTCTTTACAAAAACCGTAAACTCATGAATGATTATCAAGGATTAGATGGATTCAAGCGACTTGTTCATAACCTAATGCTTGAGGAATACATAGATGAGCAGAGTATGCCTAAGGATATTTTCCCTATGGTATGGAGCTACATGAAAGGATTGGATAGAGATACGTATCTGTCTGCAGTTGCAACATTCTGCGATTTTTGCGAATACGCAATACCCAGACGATCGCAACGCATTATCGAAAAACTTAGCATAATACTTAAATCAAATAGATAAAAACAACATAAATATGGCACAACTGAGAAAACCATTACATGACGATGGTCCAGTAAATGTTGGTGAACAACGTTTGCTTGACTTTCTGAGTGTGAAGTTGCCAAACAGCTATATAGTCATTCCAAATCTCAATATATCTATAACCGGTCCTAACCGAGTGATGAAGTATTGGGAGTATGACTGTATTGTGGTAACTCCACATGCTGTTTATCACATTGAAAATAAGGATTGGGCTGGTAATCTCGAAGGAGATGACTGGGCTTGGTTCCGTAGTGGACAAGAGGTAGCAAATCCTCATAAGACTGCGGGTTTGAAGAGCCGTATTCTCGCAAGCAAGATAAAAAATCAGCACCCAGACTGGCGTTTCGGGCAGATACTGACAGCTGTAACCCTAAGTCATCCTCAGCAGTCTAAGTTTGGTTTGGATCCTCAATGTGATTGCTACAAGCAGACATTCACATTGGGTGGCGAACTGATAGACTTCCTTACCAAGCCTGAACTTGTAGGTCGTACTCCAGGAATGATTATGGATATTCAGTCACAGCTTGTTGACTTGCTCTCTGGTCAGTCCGTAGAACGCAGACGAACAGAGCGTAAAGAGATCTTCAACTACCTGATTAAAGAAGTTCTTCAAGAGACAGAGGAGTTCACAGAATATCTCTGTGTACCGAAGCTTATAGAAACAGCTCAATATAAAGTGCGTGAATATCCTCTTGACGTTGCCGGAAAGAGTCCCGTAGAACTGCAGAAACTGAGCTTGACTGTTCAGAATGCAAGTTTTGCACAGGAAAAGATCGGCGTATCTCCTTATATTGTCAAGACAGACTGCCGAATGAATGAGGAGCAGACTTATTACTATGAGATAAGTCGCTACCAAGACGAGAGCTCACTCAGAAGTAAGCTTCGTCAGAAGACATTCAAACAGACTGATAAGATCAGCATTATCCTTGATGTAGCCAATGCGTTGAAAGCAGCGCATAAGGAACAAGTATATCATCGTGATGTTTGCCCAGAGAATATTTTCGTTTATGAAGGTGGCAAGGCTGCTTTGGCAAACTTTGGTATGGCATGGTTTATCGAGCACTCTGACCTCAGCTTCACAGTAAAGCATGACTCCAATCTTAAATCGCCATATACAGCACCTGAGTTCTTGGAGGGTGACGTATGTTCAGGAAGTGATATTTTCTCCCTTGGCGTTATCTTCTACGAACTGATGACAGGCAAGCTGCCTTTTGACAGCTGTCTTACATTTACTTCCGCACTAGGAGGTGTGCTTACAGAAGATCTCATGCCAAGCAAGGTATCTAAAGACCTTCCTGAATGGATGGACGAGGTTGTAAAGCACACGATCATTGCAGATCCATTCCAGCGTTGGCAGAAGGCAGATGAATTTATTGAGTTCATCAACAAATCAATGGATGAAGAGCAGAAGAAAACCATTAAGGCACAGAACACCCAGTCTAACAATAATACTCTAGGTCAGACAAAGGTTGCATACCTGAAAGACATGAAGCCAGGTGTCAAGGTTACTCCTTCTATGACTCTTCATGAGATTCTTGGTAGAGGTGGTTTCGGACGTGTGTTCAAGGTGTGGCACGATATGCAGAAGCAGTATCTTGCCATAAAGATTTTTGAGCGTGATGCCTCCGTTGACAATGCCATCAACGAGTTTGAAGCATTAAAATCGCTCCACCATCCTAACATTGTTGAGTTCAAGTTTAACGACCGCACTCAACAGGGACTGTTCTATACCTTGATGGAACTTCTTGAAGGGGAAAACCTGCAAGACTACACAAGAGGTGATCTCCGTCTTCCAGTTGATGAAGTCTATAAGATGGCAACACAGATTCTGAAAGCCCTCCGCTATATGCAAGAGGATCAGAATCCTCCAGTATATCATAGAGATATTAAGCCAAGCAACATCATGTGGCATAAGCGTCAAATCTATAAGCTTATTGACTTCAATATCTCTACAACCACCGACGATAAGTCATTCGGTGGAACATTCCCTTATATGGCTCCTGACCTGGTCATGTCCGGAAACAAGATTGACTGGGATAAGTCGGCCGATACATTTGCGTTGGGTATCACTATATATGAGCTCCTTGCACATGCCTATCCATGGCCTGGAAGCAATATGCGCCCTAATATCCACATGCAGCCAACCGATATTCGCAGCTACAATGATAAGTTGACCGATGAGATTGCTGACTTTGTTATGAAGGCCATCATCACTGATAGACATAAGCGATTCACATCTGCCAAGGAGATGTTGGAGGCATTAGAGAAGATTGGTGTAAATGGTATTTTGAAGGACACTTCAACCATCATAAACACCTCTACTGTCAATGCAAATCCTGTGGATTATATCAATTCCCTATATAGCCAGAGTCGTCACGGTAATAGCGGTACACGCGCAGGAGCGAAATCACATGTTTTTGATGACTTGACCTATTCAAAGACTAAGTTGGATAAACAGCTTATTCAGGACATCAAGGATTTAAAATATAAGTTGATTATCATTACAGGTAATGCCGGTGATGGTAAAACAGCCTTTATCCATAGAATTGAAGATCAGGGAATCAACAAGAAATCATTCGATACCAATAATGGTTCACAGTTCTTTATTAACGGTGTACGTTTCGAGTCAAACTATGATGGCTCACAGGACGAGGATGACAAGGCCAACGATGATGTATTGGCACAGTTCCTTGCTCCCTTCAACAGTCTGAATGACTATACTCAGGCAAATGAAGGTCGTGTGATTGCTATCAACGAAGGTCGTCTTGTGGACTTCCTCTCTACTCGTCCAGAGCTCAGAGACCTTCAGGATAATATTGAGGAATATTTCTATCAAGAAGGTCATGCAGAACTTCTTCCAGGACTTATGGTTATCAACCTTAACCTCCGTTCAGTAACAGCAAGAGATGGTAATTCTCCAAGCCTATTAGCTCAGCAGGTTAAGAAACTGACTCGTCCAGAGTTATGGTCTAAATGTGAGGGCTGTCCTATAGCTGACCGTTGCTATATTAAATATAATGTAGACACATTCCAGGACAGCAGTGCTGGTGACGAGGTTATCAATCGCTTGGAATGGCTTGTAAGAACCATCGTTTATAAGCGTGAGCTCCATATCACCATGCGTGACTTGCGTTCTATGATTGCTTGGATGCTTACACGTGACTACTCATGTGATGAGGTCAAGCAATTAGTTGAGTATGTTCAGAGTGAGCAGCTGCCTGAATACTATTGGCAGTACTACTACTTCAATGTAACAGCTCCAGTAGCATGGCCAGCAAAAGACTTCATGCTTCCTTCTCTCGATTCAAATGACAGATTGGTCAAGCTGCTTCGTGAGACGGATGTGGCAGGTGTTGCTCTTCCTGCATACGACCGAGACCTTTATTATACCTCAAAGCGTGCTAATGATTATCTGATCTTTAGTGACCGTAAGCGTAGTCTTTTGAATGACTTCAACGAGAATAACATTATCATTCCGGCTTATGAGGTAAAGTCAGATGTCATCAGGATGCAGGCAACTGGTCGCCACAAGAGTTATGTCCGTCATCAATATTTCGAGGGCAAGTTTGATTTCCGCAGACGTCTCCCATATCGTTATGCAAGTATGTTCGAGGAACAACTTCGTGTTGAGGACGAGAATGCTCTTAAACAAACGATGCAGGATCTGGCTTGTGCCATTTCCGCGAGTGAAGGTTGCGACAATGCAAACCTGACTGAAGGGTATCTGCTGTTAGCAAGTTCAAATGTCGGCGATCCTATCTCTAAGAGCTATCGTCGTTTCCCATTGGATGAATTTGAGTTGTTCGTGAATAAAACCGATCATCTGACTAAGTATATTGAGTATGAAAGCGACAGTCTCACTTTCCGTCATAAGACAGATAAGTTCATCCAGTTGACAGTCAGTCTTGATCTCTACGAAATGCTTCAATATATTCGTGCAGGTTTCAGCCCTTCTGTCAATGACCTTCGAGGCCGATTCATTGAACTACAGATTTTTAAGAATCTATTAGAGGCAAAGACCTATACAGAAATTCTTGTAACCAAGAACAACAGAAAGTTTACTATAGTTCGCCTCGATGACAAGAAACATATTGTTATTGAACCTCTTAACGCATAAAGAATACGATTATGATACTGAAATTAAAGAAAGGTACCGTTGCATTCTTGAACAAAGAATTGCTTTACGTTGACTTCAAGTCGGTAAGACTGGATCGTGTTCTTACTAACTTGTTCATCAAAATGTATGCCGATGGACAACCTGTCCAGCTAGCATTCAGAAAAGAATATACCATTGACACCTTGAAATCCAATCTCAACACGCTTGAGGAGCAAGGTGTAATCAAAGGGGTGAAGGATAATCCTGATGGTGTTGAAGACTGGCTTCGTAGTTCACTTCTTGAATTGGTAAACCGAGGTAATGTCATCAAGGAGCACGTATCAACACTGAAACCACTCCACCTATTGAGTTTCCGAGTGCAGAACAGCAAGTACTGTCGTGATTATCGTGCTTCAGATCAGTTGTATCTGATGTTAAAGAGTAATCCTGAAGTCATGAAGGGATTGGTAAAGTATCTCAGCAAAGGTTGGGATAAGGCATCTGGCGAAATCAACACCCAGGAGGATCTTGATGTTGACACAACAGGTATTCTCCATATTACCAAGCCCCTGCGTGAGCGCAAGAGTATGAACAAGGATGTTGATGTCATTCCAAAACCACTTCTGGAGAAACAGGCAGCCCTGTTTACCGATGATGTTCGTCGATTGCTCCTCTATAAAGAAAAGTTGCCAAGAGCAGTATTTATTGACTATCTGCGAATCCTCTGCGGTCTTCATCTGGCTCTTTATACAATGAAAGTCGTGTATCTGTTGCCAAAGATGGTTGATGCAGGTACTCGTAATGTTATAGACGACTGGTCAATGGTCGTTGATCTGACAGATAATCTTGACAGTATTGTCTCTCAGTATGCTTGCAAGGATATTGAGCGCATGGAGAACAGCTATGGCAAGTATATTCGTGCCACCTACATGGTCGATATTATCCAGAAAAGAAAACGCTGTGATGTAGATGAAGCATTCCGCATTCTCAAGGAAGATAACAATAAGCAGGGAGAATACTATGAGAAGGAACTCAATGATATTGAGGACAGCCTTCCAAACAGCGATGAAAAGGAGTTTGACAAGAACGACTTCCATGAAATGCTGGAGTTCTTCCCCGAGAAAGACTACTTCGACATGTTTGTGCATGTACTCGAAAAATCTAATTTGGGAGCCAGTCAGTATAAGTACATTCATGATTTCGTTGATGCCGTCTGCATGAAGAATAGCTCTTCTATGTTGTTGGCTGACAGCCGTTCAAAGCGTCATCCTCGTAGAGGAGCTTTAGGCAGCAAGTTGCTCGAAACTTTAGTTCAGCTGTTAGTTCTTAAAGAGAGAGCTAATGGAGGTTATGAAACTCGTTCTCTCTCTATTGATGAGTTAGCAAGTGCCATCCGTGAGCGTTATGGACTCATCATCAACGGAATTGGAGAAGAGCGTTTTGCGGATGCTGACGTAGAGATGAATGCCGCATTCAGAGTAAACATGGATGCGTTCAAAAATAAACTTCGTCAGATTGGATTCTATACAGATATGAGTGACGCTTGTATCCTTCAAAAGATTCGACCACGTTATAAATTGGAAGACTAATGGAAAATATAAAAACTCTATATTACGAACGCTTCATTCAACATGTTGTTGAAGCGTATTCACAAAAGTTGAAGTCTGCCAAGCCTGGACACTGTATGAAAATTACAGGTCTGGCTATGAAGGAACTTCGTGTCTTACTTCCATTGCTTCGTCCTTTGAACAGTGGAATGGAAGTTTATATTCTCTCAGAAACAGAGAAAGGTGACGAGTACATCCATGCAACAAAGCTTATTGAGTTACGCAATAATCCAGATAAATCGGTACTGATTCTTGTACCTTCAAATAGCAGAACATCAGCAGAAGACTCTTATGGTGATGCAACATTCCAGAATCTATCGGTAGCTGAATTGCAGGATTCCTTTGTATATAAACTCATAAGTGAATTACCTGAGGAGAAGGAATATCTTTGGACGCAGATGACAGACCTCTTTAAGGAGATTAAGCCAGCAAGAACAACTGTCATCAATTATCTCCTATACCTGGAGACGAAGCAGTATGCCGATGAAGCTTGGGGTAACGGCTTATACCTCTTTGGTATGCTCCCAGACAAGGATCTCATTAAGAATGAAGGTGCCATCAGAAGACGCTTCATGATCAATTTAGAGAAAGTTTCATCTGTGATGGCAGACTTCTCATTGACGGCAGCTGACAGAATTGTTAGTCTCCCTTTGGTAAGAAATACCGTTCAGAAGGATTTGATGGTATTCTTTACTTCCACTGACAACATCGAGGATGCAGTATCTCTCTTTGAGAACATTCATGATAATCATCCTGAGTTCAACTATGCAGTATTGCCTTGGATAGACAAAGACAATGAGAGCAAGCCTGTAAAGGTCATGGTTGATATAGCTTCTGGCAAGGATCCAAAGAAAGAACTTGTTCGTGATGCAGATACGGGTGCTCTGTTGCTTGCCATCCCACAAGACAAGAAGGGCAAGGTGTCATTCACGATTACAACAGACCCTTCTCCCAAAGACAATCCTGACATCTTCTCATTTGAGATTGCATTGGTCAACATCGATGACTTTACTGAGGTCGGTGTTGTCAAGAAAGCAAAGGTCGGTACAAACAAGCGTGCCTCTCGTAAACTTTCATTGAACATGGCGTCTGGAATGTTTGAAGATGGAGAATATATGCTTCGTGTCCGTGCCCTTGATGAGAACGGCATTGTTCTTGACACTTTAAAGGTGTTCAAGGAAGAACGTGTTCAGGCTGCATGGCTTGATGCTAAGGAAAAGAATCCCAACCTTCAGATGGAGCAATATCGTCTGGAGCAGCATGTGGCATACTGTAACGAATCAGAGAGCTTCACAATTACCACTGACGAATATACAGGAGAAGGCGAAGTTGACAAACGTGGTAAGGTTAATAGCTATACTCAGGCAATTATCCATTATCGCAGTACACACCTCTCAAAGGAAGAAGATCTAGAACTCCCTGAAGGTGGTGCAGACAGAAGTCTCTGGATTGAAGGAACCTTGAATAATACCTATCAGTTTGACTTTGGTGCGGCTTATGCTTATCAGATTCAGTTGCCTAAGAAACTGATTCAGTTGGAAACCACATTCCTCAGTAACGATGATGAATTTGGCCATGTTGAAGCATTGCTCAGCGGCAATCCTACTGACACAAAGTTGCTGGATCCAACAGATACAGCTAAACAATATCCTCTGTTCGTTGCAGCCAAGAATCTGAATATTCCTGATGAATTGACAGCATTGCGTCAGGAATTGTTCTCTGTTATCCGTGAGTCAGCAGATAATGAGACTGGTCTTACATGTACTACAGACTTCACTGCTATTATAGGTCTTGTCAAAGGCTATCTTGCAGAATATGACTCTTGGCTGAGAAATATTCAGGAGACTGAATTGAGTGAGGAGCAGATTATCAGTTTGCAAAATCTTGATACAGTTCTTTTGACTGTAGAAATGCCAGATGGCAGCAATGTCAAAGTAAAACTCATTGCCCCACTACATCCATTACGACTGGCATGGATGATAAACTTGTACGAGCTGTATCAGGACTGGGAGGAGAAGACATTGGAGTGTCCCAAATACCGCAAGGCATGGTACAGAAAGCTGGATAAACTCTTCATGGGATTGCTTCCTATGGAGATTGCTCCTCTTGTTCTCAGCGAAAACTCATTGCAGGAGGCATATCAGTATATTGGAGAAATAACATTCGGTTGGGGCGCATACGCACAACCATCATATGGTCGTGAAGAAGCATTTGCATCTGGCTACCGTCAGTTGAAGTCTTATACTGCAATGCTGCTTAATGTTGCCCGTGAGAAGCAGATTGATAGTGATGTGAGCAAGGAACTTGTTGTTCGTCATCTGTTCAACTATGGTTTATCTCATCCATATACAGACAAACTTGTCATCAACCTCTTTAATGCTGGTGATGCAGCTGTATTTGCTCAGGCACTCATTGAACTTGAGAAGATTGGACTTGGTCTTGATCTTACATACGAGATACGTCTGTTCTCTGATGACAACATGCTTCAGTCAGGTGAAGCATTCAAGGAGTTGCTTGATCCTGAAGGCTATGGAAGAACTGCTGTAGAAGCTGAGGTATTCTCACAGGCATCCGCAAACAGATTGTTCCCTAAACTTCGTTTCTCACTGAATAAGGTCAGCGATTTTATTGACGACCACGATAAGTATCAGGCACACCTTTCATTTCTGGTTAATCCTTTTGCTGTACATACAGAATTGGTTCGTCCTGACGAGTTAAGCCGTTCTTTCTACTTGAATGGAACTATCTGCAGGGATGTAGTGAACGCTGCCAAGGAGGGAAAGTCATTCGTTTGGAACAGATACTATTCAAATAAGACTCTCCCTAACCCAGTGTCTGAGTCTGCAAATATGGAGGTCAGTCTTTTTGCACGACTGCAAGAGGCAACTGGAAAGTTGCTCTCTTCAACACTTGAAGAGTCAGTTCCTGCTACCACCCTTCGTTTGAAAGAAAATGATATGATGCTGTTGTCATTCATTCATGATAGTAGTGACTGGGTGATTACTTTCGACAAGAACATGGGACCAGAGTTCTATGACCTTCCTTGTCTCGGTGAAAATGATGTTCCTTACCTGTTGGATTACGTTCCTGGTGAGGATGCTACAGGTGTGTCTTCATATCTGACCACCAAACCAACAAGCGAGATTGGCGCATTGATGATTCCTCTCTTCCATGAGTATGGTATTAACCTTGAGAGATATGAGAACTTCAAACAGATTTTGGAAGATGTTCGCTCTGTAAGTAGTTCTTTGATTATGCAGGTCAATGCGACATCACGCAAGGGATTTGAGGTCATTGGAACCACTCTCTGTAAACGCTTCTTAGAGAAGAAAGGTATCACTAAGGAATCATTCCTTATTCCTATAGATCTTCACAAAGAATTGTTCATCGACTTGGAAAACGAGAACAAGGAACGTGCTGATAACCTTGTGGTTAAGATTGATTCTACTACAAAAGAAATACTCTTTACAGTCGTAGAAATCAAGTGTCGCAATGCTCATTACAATGAAGAAGAACTTCATGCGAAGATGGTTAATCAGATTGAGAACACAATCTTTGCACTCCGTTCACACTTTGAGATCGCCACTGATGGTACAGACCGTCTTGACAGAGAACTCAAGGTACTGGAGTTAAAGTCTTTCCTGGAGTTCTACATTCGCCGTGCAATGCGTTATGGTCAGCTTGATCCTGAGTTTGCTCACGATTATTTAGTATTCCTGAGCAAGTTGGCAGATGGATATACAATCAGATTCAAGCAACTGGGTGTTGTCTTTGACTTTACTCAGATGGAACGTCAGAAGAAACACTTCTATGGTGATGCCCTCATTTATTCAATGGGTGAACCTGTAATTGGTGAAATCCTCAATACTGAAGGTTCGCTGAAGACTGAGGTACTTGAAGCTATGGATAAGGAAATTATCAATTTCTTTGAGCCTACTTATTCAGCACCAAAGGCTCCTGATGCAGATGTTGTAATTCCTGTACAATCTGTTGCTGCGCCAAATAATCCTGAACTTGATCCAGAGTACGAGGTGATTATTCCAAAGAAGCCAACAGCCAAGCCAGTAGTGGAGAAACCTTCAACAGAAGTTCCAGTCGAACCAGTTGTAATACCTACAGTTGATCAGCCTTCTGTGTCGTTTACACCTCAGCCGGAACCAGAACATACAGATGCCCCTGCACCTGATGATCCATCTAACTCTTCAGCTCAACCTGCTCTAGAATCAGTTTCTCAAACTCCAGAACCCGTCGTTGCTCCTGCACCAGAACCTGTTGTAGAACCAATTTCGGAACTAGAGTCTGTAGCCCCAAACTATCAAGAGCCATCATGTGATGTGATTATCGGAAAGAATAGCGATAGTCCTCAATTCGGTATTCTCGGTAAGATGAACAGTAACGGACGTGTCATTGGTCTAGACCTGAATGAATGCAACACCATCAGTTTGTTTGGTGTACAAGGTGCCGGAAAGAGTTATACAATCGGTTCTATCACAGAAATGGTACTCCGTCAATTCTCTAAGGTAAATCTGTTACCAGCACCAATGGCCAGTGTTATTTTCCACTACAGTGACAGCATGGATTATGCTCCTGAATTTACATCAATGGTCTATCCAAATGATGAAGCCGGTCAATTGGCAAAACTAAAGGCTGAGTATGGCGCAGAACCAGGCTGCATAAAGGATGTTGTGTTGCTCGCTCCTGAAAGTCAGGTGGAAACAAGAAAGATGGAATATCCAGATATAGACGTTCACCCAATTGGTTTCGACTCATCAGAGCTGTCCGTAAAGGATTGGATGTTCTTGCTTGGAGCGATGGGCAACGATTCTACATACATCAAAGAGTTAAAGCAGATAATGAAAGCATGTCGGTATGACATGAGCCTTGCCAATATCCGTAATGGTGTTGCAAATAGCGACCACATGAGCTCTTCGCAACGCTCTCTTGCAGAGCAAAAGCTTGATTTTGCAGAAGAATACATCAGTGATGGCAACAAATTGCAACAGTATCTAAAACCGGGGAGACTTATTATTGTCGACTTACGCGATGAGTTTATTGAAAAAGACGAGGCTCTTGGTTTGTTTGTTGTAATGCTCAACATTTTCTCTTCTGTAATGAAGGTTGATGGACGTGCATTCAATAAATTCATTGTCTTTGATGAAGCTCATAAATACATGAACAACAAAGAACTTGTAGGCTCTATTACTACAGCTATCCGTGAGATGCGTCATAAGGGTGTATCTATCATGATAGCAAGTCAGGATCCTATGAGTCTTCCAACAGAAATCATTGAATTGAGTTCTATCGTAGTCATGCATAGATTCAGTTCACCTGCTTGGGTGAAGCATGTACAGAAAGCTATTACTCCACTACAGACCCTTACAGCAACAGAGATGGCAGCTTTGGGGTCTGGTGAAGCATATCTGTGGGCTAACAAGGCTTCGGATAAGGCTATTACTCAAAGACCAATAAAGATTAGTATTCGTCCACGTGTTACTAAGCATGGTGGTGATACAATTCAGGCAGTTAAGTAATGAAGATATTCCAATATACAAACAAAGGAAGTCGAGAAGAGAACCAGGATTTCGTTATCCACGGTTCCCTTCCCGATAACTCAGTTGTTTTCGTCGTTGCAGATGGCATGGGTGGTTATTCGGATGGAGCTACTGCATCAAAAGTAGTTTCAGAGGCAATATATGATTTCATTGAGATGAACTATCTGCAATACACTCCTGCAGAAATTTTAAAAGAGGCGATTTCATTTGCAAACGATGCGTTAATGTTGAAGCGAATGGCTATGGCAGCACAGAAGATGGGATGTGTTATCACTGTACTTTTTGTCACAGGAGGCAGTGCTTATCTCACCTGGCTTGGCGATAGCAGAATTTATATGTACCGAGATGGTCAGGAAGTTTATAGAACTGAAGACCATTCTGTCGTTAATGAACTTGCAAAGATCAAGACTTTACGGGCATCAAGTTATGAGAAGTATTCCTCTATCGTGACAAAATCCATCATGGGCGAAGATCCGGTAGATGTTGCTCCAGTCAGGAAAATAGAGATTGAGCCTGGGGATGTTTTCGTCCTCTGTTCGGATGGCTTCCATAAGGAGATAGATATGACTAAGGCACTAAGCTATGATGACTCTAAGAAGGAAGAATTAGATGTCATTGCCGATACTATCTCAGACAACTTTTCTTTCATTAAGGTTGAAATATGATATTGAATAATGCGATTATTGAGGATCTAAAGGAAAAGTCAGGTCTCCTGTTTGACAAAGCAGGAGACTTCAGCATTTTATCTTCCCTCATTTTTGATGAAACTGGACGTACTATAGGCGTAACCACATTAAAGCGTTTGTTCTATTATATCAAGGATGATAGAAAGGCAAGCGAATATACATTGAACACAATAGCCCTCTATGTTGGGTATAAGACATGGGAAGAGTATTCTGCATCAAAGAATCTTGTAAGTGATTGGGAATTTGACGATGATACACTTTATATTCATGCCCTTGAGTTGAACACAAAGATAACAATCCAATATCTTAATCGAAAGTTGACATTTGTGGTTGTTGAGCATGAAGGAAAGAATTATCTGAAGGTTGTATTATGTGAAAACAGCAGCCTTCACGTTAATGATCTTCTCCTTGTTTACAGAATACGAAAAGGCGAAATACTTGAAGCTGAGAAAGTAATCCGAGGCGAAAGCATTGGTAATTACAAGACACATGGTGAGATATTAAATATCAAATTGTCAAAAAGCTAAGAGTATGATAATATCAAAAGATAACTTCGTAACGGATAACATGACCAATACGGTTTGTTATTCCAGTCTTCTCCCAGCAGAGAGCAGCGGTTTGGATCCTCAGTTAAGAGAAAAGATGTATGCTACATTGAAAGAGTCTGTTAAGACCTTGAAGCACTACGATCTGTATAACACTCGTGACATCTGGTCAAGAGATTATATGCCAGTGCAGCTTACGAGAGATCTCTTTCTGAACTACACCTATAGCCCGGATTATCTTAGCGACCAGAAAGCTTGTATCACAAACTGGTTGCTACACAAAGTACATACTCGCAAGGCTGACAAGCTTAATCTTGATTTTGTTACAATCCCTCTTGTTCTTGATGGAGGCAATGTGATCAAAGCTATCGACAAGTTTGGTAAGCCAACAATCATCATGTGTAGCAAAGTATTGAATGAGAACAATCTATCCAAAGAGGAACTTACAGACTGGTGGAACCAATTCTTTGATAATCAGATTCGTCTTATTCTGATCGAATGGGAAGGAAAAGATGAAAATCCGATTGGACATGCCGATGGAATGGTTAGATATATCACAGAAGGAAAAGTTCTGATTACAAATTACTGTGATTTGGACGATGAAGAACGTCTGAGTGAGCCACTGAAAGAATACTTTGATATTGAACGTCTGCACTTTGGAGATGTTGAAGGAATCAAAGGTACCAAGATGTGGAGCCTCTTGAAATCGAAAAGTTGGGGATACATTAATTTTCTACAAGTTGGTAAACATATTATCGTTCCAAAATTAGATTGGGATGAACTCGACAAAGCAGCTGTACAACAAATCCAGCAAGCCTTTGGAGCTTCTTATGAAGTAGAGCTTATAGATTGTGATATGACTCAAATTCTAGAGAATCCCGATGTGAACACTAATAGTGGCGGTGGTCTGAATTGTTTGACATGGACTTTGTTCAGCGCAAAATAAGAATATACTCAAAATAAGAATATGGCTGTCTACACAAATGTATAGGCAGCCATATTTATAATTACTTTGTTGCAGTATTCAATAGCTTGTCAATATTGAAAGTGAATGTGTAATCATTCTGAACGTTCTCAATCATGATTGGCATCATTACAGTCATAGTTTTACCGACAAGTGAAGATGCTCCAGAGTTAAAATCTTCAGGAGTCTTATAAACACATGGAATAAGATAGTTCTCTCTCCAACCACCATATTGCCCAGATACAAAATAGACATTCTCTGTAGGAAGAAGAATATCAGAAATGCTTGCACCTTTGGGAACAGTAGTAGCAGGCTGAGAATTATTTCTATCAGTATATTTTACACCAGCGTGCATAACTCGACCCACCTGACCTTTAGTATCAACATAACTGATGTCATCCCAATTGATTTTGAGAGTATGACCAGATTTGTTTTTGAGGGTAAAGTTGAATTGTTTAGAACCAACAAACCAAACGATGTCAATGTAATCGTCTTCATAACGGTACTTACTGACTCCTTCTTCATTAAAAGTCACAACCTTTGTTTCACCAAATTGTTGCTTTGCATCAGCAGGGCTCTCTACAGTACTAAGTCCAACAGAATAGCTGGCAACATAGCTTTTGAAAGCACCACAAGAAGTTAAGCAAAGAGCTCCACAAATGAGAGCAACGAAACTAAATCTCTTCATTTTCATATGTTTATTTAAATATAAAGTTTATTGTGGTGCAAAGGTAATAACTAAACAACTAAAATGAATCAAACTGCATTTACATGGACTAAGATGGATGATAATAAACCTAATTATACTTTAAAACTAAGCAAATATTTCACATGCTCTAGAAGTATGACCGGGTCAAACACCTTGCCATCCTTTTTCGTTGTCAAATGCAGATGAGGACCAGTTGACATTCCTGAACTTCCTGATAGCCCAAGCACATCTCCTGCATTGACAAACATACCTTTTGCTACCCAAAATGAAGATAGATGGCAATAACTAATAGTATAGTCACCCGTCCTTACCATCACATATTTACCAGAACGATAATCTTGTCCAACTCCAATAACCTCACCAGGCAACATGGAGAACACCTTTTCGTAATGAGCTGCGAGATCCACGCCGTTGTGCATAATTGTCTTGTGCATCACGGGATGTTTACGCATCCCATACTTTGAATTTATCCGAATGCTTTTCAATGGAAGTGAAGCCTTCAGATAAGGAAGAATACTTTGCGATGATGCATTAGACAACGAATCAGACTTCACCACAGAGTCCACAGGAGCAACATCTGTTGTTTCTTGTGGACTTTTCTTTTTAGGGATATGATGTTTCTTCACATACCCAATAGTATTGAACTGGGCGTGTGCAAAGGGAGTACTGAATATAAAAGTCAGTATCAAAATCGGTAACTTTATAGCTTTCATGCAGCAAAGGTAATCAGACTCAACTAAACTATACGAAAAGAGTAAACACTTCCCTTCTCCATCTAACTTTATTTATGTTTATAGTATGATAATTGAAGAATAATCATACTTCTTTCATAACTATTTATAAAACTTGAATGATACCAATACTATTCTTCAACTTCTTCTGCATATACAATGTAATTTTGTTGACGGTTGGCAATACATACAATATGGATTGAGCCAATAATCATGTTGCCACCGAATAAAAACGTATAAAACAGAAAAGCAAATGAATTACAATTTCGATGAGAACGAGATGCCCTACGACATCCTTGAACGTTTCGGACTTACCCAGGCAATGATTGACGATTTGCCCACCGATGTCCTTCAGAACATCCACAACGGACGCAAGTCACCCGTTTTGCCAGTTCACATAACAGCCGACGATGGTGAGGAAGTCAAGGCACGTACAAAGTTCAGCCTTGTGAGAACAGCCGAAGGTGGCGTTGACGTGCTTTTCTATCCACAACTCGATGAGTTTGATTTAAAACTCTTCAACGAGCAGCAGGAAAAGAACCTTATTGCAGGAAAGCCTATTGTCGGTCATTTGGAGAGCAACGAGGTTGGTAACGAACTCGGAAGCAAATGTTTCTTCCAGCTTGACCCTGAAAGCAAACAAGTTCTTAGTGTTCCTACACCAGTCATCGGCAGAAACATCCAGTATGTAGCAGACCGCTACCATCTCACTGGTGCAGAAATGCAGAAGTTGCAGAATGGTGACATCCTCACCATCGTAGAGGACGATGAGGAACAGACCATTGGTATCGACCTCAATTCCAACACTGGCATCCGTTTCGCAGCAGGTAACGAACTTGTCTGGAAGCGAGAAGCAAAGCGTGACTGGGATAAATTCAACTTCGGCATCTTCGGTTGTTGGACAATGGACGAGAATGGCAATCTCGATTACATCCCAGAAGAGAACTACACCGAAGAAATGTGGAACGAACAGAAGAAACTGGGTATGCGTATGATGCAGCGATAACCCAAAGTATTAACCCATAAAACAAGATCTCATGGCAAATGTGAAGTACTATCCAGAAGATGTGCTCGTGGAGAAATTTCAGAGCGGAGAATATGGCTGGCTTGATTACATCAACCATCACTCACCAGAATGGCAGGAAGAATACACCGCTTTCTGTAAAGAAAGGAACCTCGTAGTCAACGAGGAATCGGCAGAAGAATTTGTCGATTGGAAAGGTGAACAGATTGAAGCTGGCGAATAACCACACAGTAACAAACAACAATCAGCATTAGAATATGTCTATCAGATCAAATGCATTACCAGTAGGCAGAGATTTGGCCTCTGAACTACAAGCTATACTTCGCAAGAATGGTATGCAAGCACATATCATCAGACAAGGAGAAGGTTATCAGTTAGCTGTTCAAGGCCACGATTCTCCTTTGCTCACATACGCCATCACGCCACAGCAACATAGGGCATTGGTTGATTGGGGAGCAAACTCAGCCAACAAGCGAGCCTACAACACTGTGGCAGAACTCGTAAAGAACGATTTCTACATGCCACGCGACTACGTTCATGCCCGAAATGCCAATGGCCGTGTTGCCATGGGACTTCATGGCTACCGCATAGGCGTTGGCGAATATGGAAGACTACCTTGGAACAGACGTTGCGCCCACATGATGATGGATCCGTATCACGGAAGATTCCTCGGTTGGACTCCACGATGCCAGGAAGGATTTCACATGCGAAGAGTCGGAGGAGCAATGTTCATGCAAGGTGCTCCTATAGTACCAGAGCGTCCTGACGGCAGAATGAAGCCAGGCGAAATGCAGAATGGTGGCTACGGCTTCTACTATAAAGGCGGTCAGCAAAACATGGTACAGCAACCTTCGCAGGATGTGTTGGCAGACTTGCAATCTGTCATTACTCCCGTGGAGGTTCGTCCACGTCCAAAGGAACCAGCCAAGCCATACAACGAGCTTATCACCTCCAAGGTATATTTCAGCAATGCCAAGTGGCAGGAATGTCTGTCTTCACACGGTATCATCGTTGATGCTGCCAACAAGACTTTGACAATTCAGTCCACAGCCACAAAGCAGGATTTTGTCTATGACCTCACAGAAGAGGAAGTAAAGAAGCTGACCAACAACTCCATAAAGGAAGTTCCTGTCCAGAATCGCATTGATATTATAAACAATGTCATCAAAAATGATTTTCAGGATAAGTTGACGATGGATATGCTCAATTCAAAAGAGCAAATCAGCTTGAAACTAAATCCTGAGGTAGAGGCAGAACTCAACAATCGCCAACAGATGGTGCAAGAGCAGTCTATTGCACTCGACGGTGACCAAATAACTATAGAGCCAGAAGATCGTAGCGTAGCCCATGTAGATGGCAACAGCCTTTATGAGCAGAACGAAAACAAGGGTTGGTTCCGTGAAGGCAAGCATGGCAGAGAGGTTCAAGTTGACGACATCAAGGTTGAACCTGTGCGTAATGAGCAAGGTGAAATCCAAAAGGACGAGAAAGGCAATGCCAAGTTCCGCATGACAGCCATAATCAACGGAGAAAGCATCAGCCATGAGATTACCCAAAAGCAGTATGACAAGTTCATGGCCATCGATGACTATCACCGCATGAAACTCTTCTCCCACATCTTCAAGGAGGTGGATATGAAAAACATCCCAGGAGAAGGAAAGAACATCGGTGCGCAGATTGGAGGAGCCCTCCTTGCAGGACTTGCCGTGATGAGCGAACTGGGCAGAGACCGTTCTGCACCATCCATCTTCATTGAACACCACCATGACCACAGGCCACATGTCTATTTCAAGGGCAGTGTAGATTCACCGCAAGATCTTGCTTCAAGAGCTTTCGACGCAGGACTCAACGCAGGAGAACACGGTGTAGGCTTAGGTCATGGCAGATAAACAACTATATACACTAAGAGAGATGACAGACGAACAGACATTTGCAGACTACAGAAGCCGTATAAACATCAAAGAAGTATTGGAGGACGCAGGCTACACGTTTTATAAGCGTGATGGCTTGCGCTATCCTGCGTATGTAGGTTTGGACAATAATGGCCAGAGAATTAGAGGTGACAAGTTCATTGTCATGCCCAACAAGAACTGCTGTTTCCAACCACCACAAATCAAATTGTATTCCGTGACCTCCTTCATTTGGGAGCATCCGCAATTATTCGACGAGTACGAATTTGGAATGAAGGAGTCTGCCCTTGTGCATAAGGTTTGCCAGCGTCTGCTCAATATTCAAGTCGAACATAAGAATCGGAGCATCCAGAATTCAATTGCTCGTAACAAACCATTTGACATCAAGGAATATAAGATTGAACGTTTCAATCCTAAAGATTTCGAGTCACAGAAGCCGTTCTATGCTTTTTTCAAGTCAAGAGGCATAGATTTCGCCACACGCTGCGCCTTTCAAGACAGCTTTGTCCTTGCATCAAGAACCACCAAAGAGGGCAACACCTATAAGAATCTTTCCTTCCCAATGTACATTCCTGGGCAACCAGAAAAATGTGTAGGTTTTGAAGAAAGAGGCTATCCACACAAGGATGGTTCCGCACGAAAAGGCATGGCAGCTGGCACTAACGCCAGTGAAGGTGTTTGGATAGCAAGTCCTAAGAACACAGCCCTAAAAGATGCCAAACGAGTATATGTCTTTGAAAGTGCATACGATGCCATGGCATTTTATCAGATCCAAATGCGCCAAGAATCAGGACTTGACAAGGAAGGACGACAAGATCTGAAAGAAGCCGTTTATGTCTCAACAGGAGGTAGTCCAAGCTATGGTCAGATACAAGGTCTTTTGAAAGCTGCACCACAAGCCTCCTTCCATCTCGGTTTCGATAGAGATGCTGCAGGAAGAGTGTTTGTGGCAAACTTCATAGATATAGCCAACAAAAGGAGTATAGTGGCACCTGAGAATGTACCGCACGAAATGAGAGAGTTCATGGAAAGCTTCGATAAACTACCGAAGACAACAAAGGAATTGCTTGATTTCGATGACGATAATTATGACTTGCTCCCCGATGACTTACGAGAACTGTATCTGACATTTGACAGAGCAAATGATTTGGCTTTGGAATATCACGAATCTCACTTCATCTGTAAAGAAGACAAGCAAGATGCAGTGGACAAGATGCGTATGGCCTGGAAAGATTTCAAAGAAGCATTTTTGGACAGACTCCATCTGCAGGAAGGTCAGAACCTCGAAACAGTGAATATTGTCCGTGAACTTCCGTCGCAAGACTACAAGGATTTCAACGATGAACTGCTTGACAAGAAGCAATTCTCATTGACCGATGTTGTAGAAACAGCGTTTGATGAGAATGGTATGGACTTGACTTTTGAACGCCAAGAAGAAAATGAAGAAACCAAACATCATGGATTTAAGCGATAATAGATATGACAGACCCAATCAGAAAATTCAATATCGTAACCATTCGCCCACACTGGGCGCAGTATATCATCTCGCAAGGAATGTTATTCATCATTAGTTGCGCCATGTTTCTAATTGCCGGTCACGACTGCATTACCTACAAGATGCCATTTGTGGCACTTGGTTCCGTAATGATATGCTTCATGCTCTACGAATGTATGTATCTTCACAAACTGAGATACATCATCACCTCAGAGCAGCTCATCATCCAACATGGAGTATTGAACAGAACCAGTGACTACATCGAGCTATACCGAGTGGTGGATTTCTGTGAGAATCGTAGTATTATGGAACAACTCTTCGGACTAAAGACTGTGGGAATATTCAGTGGCGACCGTACAAATCCCCAACTGGACATTTATGGTGTAAAGGAAAAGTTGGACGTTGTGAAGATTATACGTGAACGAGTAGAATACAACAAAAGGAGGAAAGGCATATATGAAATCACTAACAGATAACAGAAGATGGACAATCTTTTCAGCCATTGCTTTGGCATTGGTGCTGCCATCAGAGAGATTGCATGCACAGATAGTTTCCAGCAACCCATTGGAATATGTCGCCTTGGCAGAGGGAAACGAACTCATAAACGGTCAGATAAAGCATCAGATAGAAGACCAACAGAAGACAGCTCTCCTCCAGAATACCATTGCAGCCGAGTTCACCCAGATACATAAATGGGAAAAGAAGTACAACAACTATCTGAAAACGGCATCTGGCTATGCATCCACGCTGAAAGCCTGCACCTCACTATACGATGATGGTGTGAGGATATTCATTAACCTGTGCCATCTGAAGAAAGCCATAACAAACAACCCACAAGGCATTTTAGCCACTATGAACATGAACAACCTCTATATCGAGACCGCCACAGAGCTTGTCACGGTATATACCACACTAAAGGATGCCATAGCAAAGGGCGGTAAAGAGAACATGCTCACAGGTGCAGAACGAAGCAAGACCCTCTGGGAACTGAACGACCGTCTGGCACAGTTTAACAAGAAACTGTCAAGGTTATGTCTCAGCATAAGATACTACACCATGGCCGATGTCTGGAACAATGTCACGGCAGGAATGCTCGACCGGAGCAATGCCGAGATAGCCAGTCAAGCCCTTGGCAGATGGCGCAGATGTGCCAGAGTTGTAACACCATAAGAAATATTATTTGAGGATAACATTTATGAAACGTCTCTATGCTCTCATATTACTTCTCTTTTCTCTCATCCTTCCCTTTGATGGGCAGGATGGGAGTTTTCTCCGTGCCCAGGGCAATGACCCTGTTCTGGCAGGTATGATATTCCAATATACCGACAAAGCCAAGAAAGAGTTGAAGCAGCAGGAACAGATGATGCAACTTGTATCTACAGGCCATATATGGATCAAGGAAGAGGTGGAAGGTACAACCAACCTACAGAAAGAGTTCAATAACTATCTTGACCGTTTCAACAGCATCATCAGCTATGCAGCTCAGATCTATGGTTTCTATCACGAGATAGACCGTCTCGTGGCACAACTCGGAACCTACAGCCACCAGCTCAGCCATCAGACGACCAATGCTCTTGCCGTGGCTCTGTCCTCCAATCGCAACAAACTCTATCGGGAACTTGTCATGAGCAGTGTCGAGATAGTCAATGATGTCAGGCAGGTATGCCTCTCTAATAACAAGATGACAGAGAAGCAGCGACTGGAGATAGTCTTTGGCATACGACCGAAACTCAAACTGATGAACCAGAAACTCAAACGGTTGATACGGGCAGTAAAGTACACCAGACTGTCAGACGTTTGGGCAGAGATAGACTATGGAGCCAGGAGTGAAGTGGACAAACCTACCATTGTACAGCGATGTAAAGAACGATGGCGAAGGAATGCAAGACCTTGAAGTAAAGGTTCAACATAATCAGATAACAAATAACAGTACAATAATTTAGAAATACATAGCATTATGGGTTGGGGTTCATTTTTAAAATCAACTCTCCGATTGGGAGGAAGGATGACCAGTGCAACTGCACACACAGTGGGCAGTGCTGTGCTTCATCCTCAACAGACCTTGAAAGGCGTAGGTTCTGCCACTAAAAGTGCAGTAGTCGGAGGAAGTCTTGGTTACATTGGTTGGGAGAAACTCACCACGGACAAAAGCGTTGTTGGCATAGTCAGCGATGCCGTCATAGGAGAAGACACCACCAAGAAGATTGGCGATACTGTATCAGGGATTGGCAATGGCGTGAAAGACCTGAAAGACTCTGTTACAGGACTCTCTGACAATGTTAATGGGGCTATCAGCAGCGTGGATTCCAAGTGGAGCGGTATGTCTGGCTTCCTTAGAGCCATGTTCTCTGGTCATGGCGGTGACATGTTCGGAAACTTCTTCAGCAACATAGGCAAAGGAAACGTTTCAGGTCTCAGCCTTGTAGGACTTGTAGTCTCTGCCCTCCTCGTCTTCGGTCGCTTCGGATGGTTAGGCAAGATAGCTGGAGCCGTTCTCGGAATGATGATGATAGGCAACAATGCCAATCTAAGCAGCCTACTTGGTGGCAACAGTGACCGTAAGGCAAGCAACCACAAGGAAGAAGAAAAGCAGCAAGAAGTAGAGCAAACCAATACTGTAAGCAGACGAAGATAACAAACACTATAACAAAGTATTATACAATGCACTATACACAAGAAATGATACTGCATTCCGACAGTGGCTATTGCATGCCATTCGAGGAAAGAAACGGAGAAGTGACCATGTCCCTGGGCTACGGCAAACAGAAGCATCCGCACACTGGAGAATCATTTTTCCATCATGGAGTTGACTTCAAGGTCAGGAACTATCTGCTGTCTGCAGTAGCTACCGGCAAGGTGACAGGACTGGGCAACGATGCCATTCACGGCATCTATCAGATTACGAGATATGGTGACTATGAAGTGACCTATGCCCACCTGAGCAACGTGTTTGCCAACTACGGCAAAGAGGTAAAGGCAGGGCAAGTCATCGCTGTCAGTGCCGACTCCCTCCATGTAGAAGTCAAATACAAGGGCGAAGAACTCAATCCACTGGAGTTCCTCACCATGATCTATAGCAATCTGAAAGTGATGGAACAGAACGGCAAGCCAGGGGCTGTCCCTCAGTTCGTCACATTGGACATGGATGTTCATACCATGTATGACAAAGACCAGAAGGAGATAGAGAACTTGATGATGCGCTTCTTCCCCGACTACATGAGTGATATGAGTCAAGGAATCTATGCACTACCAGAGCACACAGAACTTGCACTTCGCAACATCTTTACCATGTCGGCAATGAAGAACTACTTCTATGAGACACTGCCTTCCATGGCGAACCCATTGGGCATGGGCGCAAGAAGCATTCCTATAGCCGAGCGAGTACAGAACCTCCTTATTGGAGATTTTCTCAACTATCTCGCCT
>OBRR01000053.1_pt1 | contig 34146 bp, 30 predicted proteins | sample 1494901 | NCBI WGS metagenome assembly OBRR01 (sample SAMEA3360689, study PRJEB22359) | human gut metagenome | biome: ENVO:urban biome; feature: ENVO:human-associated habitat; material: ENVO:feces | place: Bangladesh | collected 2011
TCCAGAGTTTGCAGAAGAGAATGAGGCAATCAATGCTGTGACAGATGTAGAGATGCTGAAAGAAGCAGCCAAGACTTTTGCTGCACTCTTGCAGGAAGGTGCTATCAAGGAGAATATCGACACACTCTTTATGGGTATGAAGGAAGCCGAAGCTGTGAAGCTCTTTGCCAATACCTATTTGGCACTCCGAGTAAGCTACTTCAATGAGTTGGATACATACGCAGAGATGAAGGGACTTGACACAAAGGCTATCATTGACGGTGTAGGTCTCGATCCGCGTATCGGCACTCACTATAATAACCCGAGCTTCGGTTATGGTGGCTATTGCTTGCCAAAGGATACTAAGCAGCTTTTGGCTAACTATGTTGATGTTCCTGAGAATCTCATTGAGGCTATCGTAGAGAGCAACCGCACCCGTAAGGACTACATCGCTGATGCAGTCTTAAAGAAGGCAGGTTATTACAGCTATGCTGATGACAACAGCTATGATGCCAGCAAGGAGCACAATTGTGTGATTGGTGTTTATCGCTTGACCATGAAGTCAAATAGTGATAACTTCCGCCAGTCTGCCATCCAGGGCATCATGAAGCGTATCAAGGCAAAGGGCGCAGAGGTAGTCATCTATGAACCGACCTTGGAAGAGGGCAGCACCTTCTTCGGCAGTAGGGTAGAGAACAACCTCGAAGCCTTCAAGGCACAGAGCCATGCTATCATTGCCAATCGCTATGATGCTTGTTTAGATGATGTAAAGGGCAAGGTATATACCAGGGATATTTTCAGAAGAGACTGATGACGTTAAGCAAATATGAACGCTATTTGTAAATTTATTTGAGTATGTCTGGAATTCCTCGAATCTAACGAATATACCGGTTCAGTAGCCTAAAAAGATTTGTGTTATTCGTTCGATTAGTGTTAGGAAAAGACATCGGGGCATTTCTCCCGGGTGATAGCAATTTGAGATTTTACCATCATACCTGCCCTCACCACCGAAACCACGATAAACAGGGCGTTTCAGACGAATTGTGAGTGTGTGAGGGTAGAAAAAGAAAAACTTTTTTATTAAAATATTCCGTGAATTGAGATTTTACCATCACAATATAATCATATTATTAATATAGAAAGAATTTAATGTCAAACCAAACAACAGAGAATAACAAACGAATATTAAAAACAATATGACTGAATACGAAAAGGATATAACTTCAAGAACTTACTTTCATTATTTGAAAGGGCTGATTGCAAGATGGAAGCAGCACTTCAAGTATGACAAGGCTGTACGAATTGCCCGTAAACGAGGAGCCTCTATAGGTGAGAATGTGGTGATGCCGTTGTCTTTAGCAAAGGCAGCTAACTCCAATTTGAAGATTGGTGACCATGTTAGCATACAGACTGACAAGATAGATTTACGTAATCCGGTAACCATCGGCAATCATGTGATTATCGGTTCTGAAACGGAGATTATTACAACTTCACACAACATTGATTCTGAGGAGTGGGAACATAAGCATTACGGACTTACCATAGAGGATTATGTATGGATACCGACACGCGTCATGATTCTTCCTTCATGTAGAAAAATTGAATATGGGGGGGTGGTGTCAAGTGGAAGCGTTGTGGTTAAGAACGTGGAAACGATGTCGGTAGTTGGAGGAAATCCTGCAAAGGAATTCAAGAAAAGAAAGTGTGTGCATAAGAACCTCGTAGTAGAATCATTACTCGGTGGTGACTATCACACATATAAGAAAACAAGATTATTAAAGACATAAAATATAGATAATGAGAATAGCAATAACAACGTGGCATTCAGGACCGAATGCAGGTACATTTTTCCAAATCTTTGGTTTATACAAGTATCTGAGTGATAGAGGTCATCATGTAGTGGTGGTTGAATATGAACATGGTGATCATCCCGAGGACTATTTGCCTCGTGGATGGTATTATTACGCAAGTCAAATGTTTGGACTGATAAAAAGGAAATTTCAGCAAAGAGGAACTCAAGCCACATTTGACAACAATACGGCTTCGTACAAACAAGATATTGAACTTCGTGACAAACGCTTTAAGGAAATGTATGGAAAGATGCTATATACCAAGAGAGTAGACACGGAAGAGGATTTCAAAAAGCTGAATGAAGAATTTGACGCTTTCATTGTAGGAAGTGATCAAGTCTGGAACGCCAGTATGCTTAACAGACGTTATCTCTTGGATTATGTTTCCGAAGGAAAGATAAAGGCTTCTTATGCTCCGAGTATGGGTACTGGTCAAGTTTTGCCTTATCAGCGAAAGATGTTCAAGAAATATCTTCAGTCGTACAATTACATATCAACAAGAGAAAAAAGGCTTGCTGAGATATTAAATAAAGAGTTGGAGCAGAACGTGGAGCATGTTCTCGATCCCAGTATGCTGATATCTAAAGACGATTATTTGCAGATGGCTCATCTGCCGGAACAGTTTCAGCCTGGCACTTATCTCCTTTGTTATTTTATGCCTAACAATGAGAAGCAACGTAAGCAAGTCATTGATTATGCAAACAATCACAACCTGAAAATAGTAATGATGGCAATGTTTGGTAATGATTATGCATTTAAAGAAGCTGAAATCTACTCAGCTGCGGGACCTTGTGAGTTCCTCGGTTTAATAGCCAATGCTGCTGCTGTATTCACTAGTTCTTTTCATTGCACTATTTTCTCAATATTGTTCAACAAAAATTTATTTGTATTTCAGCGTAAGGCACCGTCCAAGTCTGCTGATATAAACCTGCGATTCAATGAACAACTATCTACTTATGGTATAAATCGTAGTATAGCATGGATGGAAGACTGGTGTAAGACTTTGGAAAAACCGATAGATTATGAACATGTCAATACTATTTTTAAAGAACGATTGCAGCAGAGTATGAATTATTTGAATCAGTTTGTTTAATATGAAGGATATTTGTTTAAAAGGTAAAGATTATTGTTCAGGATGTGAAGCCTGTGCTAATGCCTGTTCTCATAACGCTGTTAGCATGAAAGCAGATTGGCGAGGCTTTTTATATCCGACAATTGACAAGGATAAGTGTGTAGATTGTGGGTTATGTCAGAAAGTGTGCCCTGCAAATAATGATACTAACACCTCATTCCAGTTCCGCGAAGCTGCCGTATACATTGACAATGATGCGCAAAAACTACAAAGAGCAAGCAGTGGTGGAGCTTTCGGCACTGTTGCAAGATACGTTTTGGCACAAGGTGGCGTAGTCTTTGGATGCAACATGGATGAAGACTATAACGTGAAATTTATATCCGTCAGAAGTGAAGAAGAACTGAAGAAACTTCATGGCAGCAAATACGTTCAGACTAAAGTGGGGATGATATACCGTGAAGTTAAGGACGTATTGAAAACAGGACGTTTGGCGCTGATGTGTGCATGTCCGTGTCATATAGCAGGACTAAAATCATATCTGCGTAAGGACTATGACAATCTCATAACCATAGACCTGATCTGTCACGGAGTCCCGAGTCAACCGTATTTTCGAGATTATGTGAAAGACCTATTGAGCCGTAAGGCGAAAACGGGTATTACAACTTTCCGTTTTCGGTATAAACCGGAAACTTGTTGTAAAACCCTACATACTACATCTTCAAAGAAGAATGTGTATGTAGGGTTTTACAACAAGGACTATTATATGACTTATTTCCTTTGGGGAAAGGGATATAGAGATTCTTGCTATAAATGTCGTTACCCAGGGGCAGAGCGAGAAGGGGATTTCACCATTGGTGATTTCTGGAACAATGAGAGAGCGAAGCTGCCTATAGATGTAAGCAATGGTTCGTCCTTAATATTCTTCAATACAGAAAAAGCACAAAAATTAAAGGATTTGTTTGAAGAAAACTCAACCTTTGTCCCATTGAAATCATTAACGGAAGCAATGGGGCCAGACAAAGGTCAGATGGGCCATCCTTGCAAGAATGATATTCGTTCAAAAATCATTTATGTTCTATATAAATGCTTGGGTATAAGAGGACCTAAGTTGCTGTTTAAGTTGGATCAGTTAAGAATGCGATAAGAGGATGAGTATAATAAAAGGTATTATATCTAATGGCTTGGCAAATGTGGTGCAGAAGATTGTTAGGATTGCAGACCAACTCCTTTTGGTTCCATTCTTCTTGACCAATTGGGGGGCTGCCGTTTATGGAGAATGGCTTACGCTTACTATCATTCCGAGTGTCCTTGCTTTTTCTGATTTAGGTTTCGGTTCGGCTGTTTGTAATAGTTTCGTATTGGCTTATGCTGCAGGTGATAAGCAAAAGGCTGCTGATTTACGAAAATCAGGATTCTGGATTATTACATTAACAATAATTTTAGGACTTCTCTTAACAGTTATCTCGATGTTCGTATGCACCAAAATGCAACTGTTCGATAAAAGCCATATCAATGCACATGATGCTATGCTTGCTGTGGCTTACATGATGGTTGCTCGTTTGATAACCTTTTACACACAGTTGGTTGAAGGATTCTATCGAGGAGCAAGGAAGGCAGCATTGGGTAGTTTGTTTGGTTCTGGCAATTATCTTATAAATATTGTTGTAGGATTGATTGTCCTCTTGTTAGGTTATGGTGTTGTGGCTTTTGCTTTTTCACAACTTATTATAGCTGTAATGTATATAATAGCATATTCTATATATGGATGTAGACTAATAGATTTGCAGAAATATCGTGGACGTATTTTGAAGAGTGATATCTATGATATTGTCAGAAAGGGAATAGGATACTTAATGACCCCAATATGGCAGAGCGTATATTTTCAAGGAACTACATTCGTTGTCCGCATCACTCTTGGAGCAGAAGCAGTAGCTATATTTAATACTGTCAGAACAGTCTGCCGATCTGTTAATCAGTTGTTTTCAATTATCAATGCAAGCATATTCCCGGATTTGCAATACGAGTATGGTCAAGGACATATACAAACGGTACATAAATATTTCCGTGTAGCTGTAGTACTGTCAATGCTTATCGGATTTATTGGTTGTTCGGTTTTGGCGATTTTTGGTTTGAATATATATGGTTGGTGGACCAATAGCGTATTGACTGTTCCACATAGTGTTTGGAATGTCTTTATGTTAGGAGCTTTTTTTAATGCTGTTTGGTGGACCTCTGTTGTAACATACCGCATGACTAATCAACCATATCATTTTGCCATAGCAAGTACGGTGATGTCGTTTGTTTCGGTCGGTCTTACCTATGTGCTATCATTTCCTCTTGGATTGCTTGGCGCTGCGATAGGATGCGCATTGTTCGAATTAGTGATGGCATTATACGTACTGCCAGACTCATGTAGAATGTTGGGTATGAAGCCGAATGAACTCTTCTCTAACATTATAGGTGATTATAAAAGTGTAAAAAATAAAATAAAAGACAAGTAAATATTTATGAGAATTAATATTGCATCAACTCATCGTTTCCATCTATTAGATTTAGCTAGGGAATTATCTAAACAAGGACATGATGTTGCATTCTATTCTTTTGTTCCTAAGAAGAGATGTGTTTCGTTTGGTTTGTCAGGAAAATGTTGCCACTCTTTTACGTGGCTCATAATTCCTTTTCTTCTTTTGAGTAAATTGTTCCCAAATTCACGTAGGATAAATAAGTATTGGAATTTGGTCATGGATTATTACATGGCGATGACTATGCGTCCTTGTGATGTTTATATTGCATTGGGATCTGTCTACGTAAAGTCTCTGGAGACTGCTAAGAAAAAATATGGAGCAAAGGTTATTGTAGAATGGGGCAGCAAGCACATTGTTGAGCAGTTAAAAATGTTTGGCAAATATGAATCATATCCTAAGTACTTTTTAAATAGAGAACTTACTCAATATGAGAAAGCGGATTATATTTCCATTTCTACAGATCATGTAAAAGAGAGTTTTGTAAAGCATGGAGTTGATGAAGGCAAGTTATTCGTAAATCCATATGGTGTTGCATTATCTCAATTCTATCCGACAACCTTAAGTGGTGATTATGACATTATCTATGTTGGTGGATGGCGATTCGAGAAAGGTTCTAACTATTTGGTTGAGGTATGTCAAAAATATGGTTATCGTTTATTACATGTGGGAAGTATTGTGAACTTAAAGTTTCCTGAAGGAGATCACTTTACTCATATTAATGCAGTTGACCAAAAAGAATTAGTAAAATATTATGCTAAAGCAAAAGTCTTTGCTATACCTTCCCTTTCTGAAGGTTTAGCGATGGTGCAAGCACAGGCTATAGCTTGTGGCCTTCCTGTTGTGTGTTCAAAAAATACGGGGGGACGAGACTTGAAAGATTATGTGGATAATCCTGAGTACATTATAGAGATGAAAGATTATTCCATTGAATCTTTACATAACTGCATAGAGCAAGCCATTTCATTAGCTTCCAAGCAAAAAGGACAACGAAATTATGCGGGAAATATATCTGGCAATTTGTCATGGGAGGCTTATGGAAAAAGATATTCTAAATTTTTAGATTCAATATAGAATGAAATCTATTATCGTTCAGCAGAATTGTACTAGATACGATTCTATAGATGGCATGAAATTAATCATGGCACTAATGGTTGCAGTATTACATGTGGGAATGCCGTTAGGTTTTTGCGAAAAATACTTTGCTGATATTGTAAGAATTGCAGTACCTTTTTTTTATCAATCCTATCTGCTATAGTACTATTTGTATTTTTAGTTAAGTCTCAATCTTGTTTGAAAATTTTAGCACCACTTGGTAGAGCGAGTTCTAGTAATATTTATTTTTATCATGTTGCATGTAACTATGTGTTATGTGCTTTATGTGGTGTTAGGTTCGTTTTTCCAACGGAGGGGGTAATATATTTGCCTTTTAATTATATAATACTAATCAATTGTTTTTCTGCTTCGTTGTTAGCTGCCATTTTACCTTTAGTTATTAATAAAATTAGAAAAGTATGGAATTAAGAGATGTTATTATTCGTATTTTAAAACGCGCTTATAGGAAGCTGCATAATGTGGATTTTTTGTCCCCAGAATGTGATTGCAACAGACAGTCTTCCAATGATAAGATATTCTATTTGTTAAATTCAGGGAAGCCGTGCATGATATCTCGTTTTGGAACAACTGAAATAAATTGCATTAATAATTATCTTTGTGTTATTGATAAAAATTCTTTTGTTAAAAAGTGTTGGAATTACATCTCTGGCAATACTCATACTCCATGGTGGAATAAAAGCCACTGGCAAACAATGAGTTTATGGTCTGGAATATTTCCACCAACACAAGATATAGCAGAACGTTTTTCCAAGAGATACCTTCAGGATATTCCTCAAATAGATTTGTTGGCTTGTCACCAATATTATGAAAAATATATGCCTCTGAGAGATGATGTTGTTCGTGTTCAGTTGGAAATGCTATACCCTTTTTTTGTAGAGCGTCCATGGACTCGATATTTGAAGGGGAAAAAGGTCTTAGTTGTTCATCCTTTTGAAGAAACAATAAAACAGCAATATGCTAAAAGATCTTTATTGTTTGACAATCCTGACGTTTTACCTGACTTCACATTGATAACGCTGAAAGCTGTTCAAACAATAGCTGGTAATAATAGTAATTTTAAGGATTGGTTTGAGGCATTAACCTATATGGAAAACCAGATATCGGAAATTGATTTTGATGTTTGCATATTAGGATGTGGGGCTTATGGCTTGCCTTTAGCGGCTTATGTTAAAAGAATGGGTAAGCAAGCTATTCATTTAGCAGGGGGAACACAGTTGCTGTTTGGAATCTTGGGAAAGAGATGGACAGAACAATACGTTTCTCAAAAAGTTTGGATGTATAGACCTGGAATTACTATCAATTTAGATTACACATCCTTATTTAATAATTATTGGTGCTATCCTTTAGATTGTGACACACCTAAAGATGCATATAAAGTTGAGGATTCATGTTATTGGAAATGATGAAAATTCTAAATAAAATATTTGCGCATAATTGGTTAGCCACAATTTATTTGAACTTTAAGATGCTTCCTTTCCGTCAAGCATACAAGTTACCTTTAGATTGTTATAATAATATTCGTTTTTCGAATTTAAGTGGTAAAATTATCATTGATAGCGATAATATATATCGCGGAATGATAAAGATTGGTTCACAAGGCAGTGATATGTTTCCTTTAAGACGTTCTGTTCTGTCAATACAAGGAACTGTTATATTTCATGGAAAATGTGCTTTGGGATGTTCGTCTATCTTAATTGTTAAAAATCGCGCTATGGTTGAATTTGGTCAAAATGTCACGTTAGGAGCCAATACCCTTATCTTATCTGAAAAGCGTATAAAGTTTGATGATGATGTGTTGGCTTCTTGGAATTGTCAATATTTAGATTCTGATACACATCATATATTTGATGAGAGATTAAATAAGGAACTTCTCATGTCAAAAGAGATTGTTATTGGTCAGCATTGTTGGATTGGTAATCATGTTAAAATAAACAAGGGAACAATTATTCCTGATAATACAATAATTGCATCTAATAGCTTGGCTAATAAAGATTTCTCCAATATAGATAGCTTCTCTGTCTTAGCCGGAATTCCTGTCAAAGTAGTACGCAACAATATAAAATGGAAAGAATAAGATGTTTCAATTTCATGCTAATTATGTAAGTTTTCTGGAATATTGTATTCTGCTAATATTTCTACCATCTATATTTACCGGTTTTTTCCCTGGTAAAATTACAGTTATGACTGTATTGTGTGGATGGCTGTTTGCAATATTCTTAATGAACACTTATCGTAAGGTTATACATTATTCCGATTTTGATGGTAAAAGGATTATTCAAATGTTTATTGTATATATGTTTGTCCTATATATCCGAGGTTGGGGTAATATTGATAGTGATACTGATATATATGCGTCATTAGGAGCAAATGTCTTTTTATGTTTTTTGTTTCCAACCATAATATTTTTATCATCACCAAAGAATATGTATTATATCTTACACAGTTTTCTTTGGCCAGGTATTGTACTATGTTTGATTTGCTATTTCTATCCTCCATCAGACGGAATGATGAGTTTAGCCCATAATGCCTCATTCTTGAATGTCTTCATTCTGTGTATACCATTTGTAAAACTAAAATGGAAATTGATAATTCCAGTATGTGTTTTATTGGTGGTTTTTTTGGATTTGGACAGGCGAAGCATCATGATAAATAATGTATTTTCCTTGTTATTGATAGCTTTATTACCTATTATTAAAAGAAAAGTCGCGAAAGGCATTATTTTTATAAGTTTAGTATTAATTCCAATTATATTTGGATTTCTTGCATTCAAAGGCAGTTTTAACGTCTTTGAATATATGAATGGAATAACATATACTATTAGTAATGATGACCGTTCTTTGTTGACTGATTCAAGATCTTCTATTTATGAAGATGTATTTGGAGAATTGAAACGAGATGACAGATATACTTTTGGTTTAGGATGTAATGGAAAGACTGAAACATCCTTATCAAGTTTAACATATGTTGATTATGAGTCTATATATAAATATGGACGTCCTGGAACAGAGTCTGGTATGTTAAATTACATACAATATGGTGGTATGTTAGGGTGTTTGTTGTATAGCCTTTTATTGATATTTGCTGCTTATAAAGCAATTTTTAAATCTAATAATTCCTTCATGTTATTACTAGGTCTGTTTGTCGCTTTTAAGTTCTTATATTCATTCATTGAAGATCAAATAATGTATAATGCTCATTCTTTTTACATTTTTCTTTGGATAGGAATGTGTTATAATAAATCATTTAGGCAAAAGTCTGATTTTGAAATGAAAAATTATTTTAATAAAATCTTTATTTGAAAATGATAGCAGCAATATTAACTTGTTTTAATCGAAAAAACAAGACTCAAAAGTGCTTGGAATCTTTATTTAAGATTTTGCCGGATTGTGACGTATATATAACGGATGATGGTTCTACAGATGGAACAAGAGATATGCTTCATCAATGTTTCCCAAAAGTGAAAGTCATATCTGGTACAGGTAATCTCTTTTGGAGCCGCGGTATGTACACAGCTTGGAAGGAAGCTCTAAAGGGGGATTTCGATTACTATCTTTGGCTTAATGATGATGTCGTCTTATACGATAATTTCTTTGAAGAACTATTATATTGTAGTAATCTAAATGAGAATAATTGTATTGTAACAGGATTAATTGAGGATAAAGAACATTCAACAATTTTATATGGAGGAACTTCGTTAAAGACACATAAAATGGTGCAGCCAAACTCAGAACCAGAAAAAGTTCATCATATGAATGGTAATGTTGTTCTTGTGCCTTGTTCTGTTGTAAAGAAAATCGGAATTATTGATCCTTATTATCACCATGATTTAGGAGATGTTGATTATGGCTTAAGAGCTATAGAAAATGGAATTCCTGTTATTGCGACCAGAGTTCCTGTAGCATATGGCTATCCCAATAATATTTGTAGAGTTCGCAAATGGGGGGTGAATTTAAGAGAACGTTTCCATAGGTTAAATATGCCACTTGGCTCCCCGTTGCGAATAAATTATTATTTCCGTAAGAAACATTACGGTTTTATGAAAGCTGTTATGTTCTGCTCATATCTTACGCTCTTGAATTTGTTGCCCGATTGGGCTGTCGTAAAGATATGGGGAACCACATACAAAAACAAATAAAATTTCATTTTATGAAAGTACTATATACTGGAACGCTTGACGTGAATGCGGGCGGTCCGGCGTTCAGCACATATAACACAATGCTGGGGTTGAATGCCATTGGAGTGGAGACACATGTGTTGATGTATGAAATGGGTGTTGGCGGAAAATTGATAGGAGATGATGTTCCTGTTCATTTTGCTAAAAAGCCGATAGAACATAGCTTCTGCTATTCCCCTTGCTATAAGAGGGAGATTATTAGTTGTGGTGATTTCGATATCTATCAAGCTCAAGGCGTGTGGCAGTATAATACATATGCCTTGGTTGATGTAGCACGAAAACGTGGAAAGCCATATATCATTACTCCCAGAGGTATGCTTTATCCTCAGGATATAGCAAAGTCTAAGTCTTGGTTTAAGAAGATGTCCTTAAAGATTAGATTGCTTGATGATTTGAATCGTGCTGCTTGTGTTCATGTCACTTGTGAGGATGAAATGAATCATTGTCGTAATTTGGGTGTGACTTCACCAATAGCCATCGTACCCAATCCTGTGGAAATTAAAGAATATCCGAATGCAAAGAAGGACGATGTGTTTAGACTTGGGTATTTAGGCCGTATATCTCGACGCAAAAATGTAGAGGGATTGATTTATGCTTGGAGTGAATTAGGTGATAAAGTGAAAGAAAATGCAGAATTGTTGATAATTGGTGGTGGCGATGAAGAGTATATGGCTTTCTTGAAGAATGAGGTTGCTCGATTGAATCTTTCAAATGTTCGATTTACTGGTTTTATATCAGGACAAGAGAAAGAGGATGCTTTGTCTTCTCTTTCTGTTCTTGCTATGCCCAGTGAGTTTGAGAACTTTGGAAACGTAATAGTTGAAGGTTTGGTTCGAGGCATCCCATGTATAGCCACTACTGGTGCACCTTGGAAGGATTTAGAGGACTATCAATGTGGTTGGTGGGTAGAATACAACCAAACCGCCATCACGAAAGCTGTGCAATCTGCATTAGAAACACCTGTTGACGAATTGTATGCCATGGGTGTGCGAGGAAAAAAATTGATGAAGGATAAATATTCAATTGAAGCTGTTGCAAAACAGATGAAAGAGGTGTATGAGTGGCTTCTTGGAAGGAGTGAAAAGCCGGATTTCGTCCATTGTTAAAGCTTTCTTTTCGCTTGCCAATAGATACCGTTGTAAAGGTTTATCTCTTAAATATGAAAAAGCACTAACTATGAACGAGAATATTGCGAAGTTTCTTGATGACTATATGAGGAACCCTGATCCTCAGTATGCTGTTATGCTGACAGGGCGATGGGGATGTGGTAAAACTTTCTTTGTTAATCAATGGCTGAAAACTCTTGAAGTGTCAGATGAAGATAGGGAAGAGGTTATTTATCTAAAGCCCATCTATGTGTCTGTTTATGGATTGTCTTCGCTTGCGGAAGTAAAGACTGAGATAGACCGGAAAGTCAATCCGTTCTATTATTCCAAGACGGCGAAGATGCTTAAAACCGCTGCAAAGTTTGCAAGCAAGATTGTCTTCAAAACAGATCTTACTGTTGATGAAAACCGGGATATAAAAGCTTCGGCATCGGGTTCTCTTGACATTATGAGTCTTTTCGAGTCAGATTCTGAAGAAGTGAAAGGTACTCGTTTCATCGTCTTTGACGATATAGAGCGTACTTTTATACCGATGAACATCCTGTTGGGTTTCATCAATTTCTTTGTTGAACGTTGCAAGTTCCATGTCCTGATAATAGGTGATGAATCGAAGTTGAAAGGTGATAACCTGAAGATATATTCTGATTTTAAGGAGAAGACTGTCGGAAGACAGTTTGAGATTGTTCCAGATGTGGATGCTGCGCTTGACAGCTATATAGAGGATTATGGGTTTGACAAATTCATAAGGAAAGAGCGAGAGTATATTATCCGGTGCTTCAGAGCAACGACATATAACAATCTGCGCCTTCTGCGTCAGTGTCTCTATGATTTCAATGAGGTGCTGAGGGAATTTCCTGAGAAGAAAATAAGAGAAAATGAAGTGATTTTCCATTGTCTTTTGTCTTCTTTTATTGCCGTATATGCCGAATACAATAATACAGAAAACCACGATACTATAGCCAATTGGGACAGAGTGTTCCTTGAATATAATGCGAGTTTTAAGAAGGATGAGAACAATATATGTTGTAAACTTGAAAAGAAATATAAGGATATAAGCGAGGGTAATATTTACCCAGCTACATTCTATACTTTCGTCAATGGTGTTGTAAACTTTCTTTCAAAAGGATGTAGCATAAAAGGAACGATAGAGGCATTGTTTCCTACAAAAAGGATTAACCACACAATACAGTCAAAATTTGACGGCTATTTCTATCTTTCTGATGATGAATTCAATAAGAGATATGATGAGGTTGAAAAGGATCTACTTGACGGGAAAATTCAGGATGGGAACCAACTCGGAGCTGCTATAAGCTATCTTGGGTATTTTGATGCCATGCAGGTACATAGGCTGAGGGCGGAAACATTAAACAGTATAAAAGAATTGTTGGATGTCAGACTTTCACAGATAAACGACATGAAGGAATTGCTGAAGTTTAAAAGTTCTTTCTCTTATGGATACAATTATGTAAGGAGGTCTGCTGATAATGAACTGCCAACGAAAGCCTTATTAGAAGATTTTCAAAACGCAATAAGCATGCGCCTTTCTTCTTTATGTGATGAAAGGCAGACGATATTGCGCAACCTTACTGATGAGAACGTCGGCATGTTGTCTAAACTTGAAGATGAGAGTTATCCAGACCATAGTCGGCCATATAGTCTTGTTCCTGCCTTTGAGAAAGAGAATGCAGCGATGCTGTTTGACGAAATATGCAGATTGAGTAACAAGGGCAGATATGAATTTCGCAATTTTCTTGAAATCCACTATAAACTTAGAACAAGTGTAGATTATTGGGAACAATACTTTAAGCCAGATGCTGCAGTCTTGGAGCCATTGCTTGATATGTTGAAGGAAATTTCATCATCAAAGGATGGCGTTGAAGGTCTGTCATATCGAGATTTGATAAAAACTCTTGATAATGTGATTAACAGATGCTATGGAAGAAAATAAAATATTGGAAAAGCATACTCCGGGGCGTGTGTCCTTGGGTATCAAGTTGAAGCGGGTGGTGTGGAATGTCACGGCTGCCCTGCTGTTCCGTCCTTTTATCACTCCCGTGTTTCGCAAGTGGCGGTTGTTATTGTTGCGGATGTTCGGGGCTGAAGTGCAATGGGACGCTAATGTGTATGCCTCGGTGAAGGTGTGGGCACCTTGGATGTTGAGGATGGGACACAGGGCGTGTCTCGGCCCTGAGGTGATATGCTATAACCAGGACTTGGTGGTGTTGGAGGATGATGTCATCGTATCGCAGTACTCATATCTCTGCACTGCAGGGCATGACATCGACCATGCCAATACTGCTGACAGCGGTCTCGTTACGTCTCCTATTGTCTTGCGCCGTGTGGCGTGGATCGGTAGTCGTGCGTTTATCGACATGGGAGTGGAAATTGGTGAGAATGCCGTGGTTGGCGCCATGGCTTCAGTATATAAGAATGTTGAATCTTGGACTGTCGTAGGTGGCAATCCGTGTAAAATTATTAGGATGAGAAAGTTAATTAACATTAATTCGGAGATGGTAATTTTTAGAGATTTATCTCACGAAAGTCACGCTGCTGTTGTATTGTTCAATAAAGAATGGAGGGCTGTAGCGTGAAAAAAATTTTGATATGTGGTCATCGCTCATTTGTGGCGACAGGCTTGATAAAAGAATTGGAAAACAACGGAATCAGTTATGATTGCTTTTCTAGAGGAAAGGTTATACGTGATGGTAATGTTGTGACTGGTGACGTATTGAATATGGCTGATGATGATTTGTTAGACGAGTATGATACAGTTGTTAACTATATCATATTAAAAGAACAGTCAGTTGAAGACAATATTGCTTATATCCAGTCTTTATTAGATTTCTGTAAAAAGAAAAAAGTAAAGCATCTTTTGCAGATTTCATCTATCAGTGTTTATCAAAATGAGGCAGATGTTGTCACAGAAACAACTAGTATAGAAAAGGATTATCATAACAAAGGTGGATATGCAAGCATTAAGGTAGCTGTAGATCATTATCTAATGGAGCATCCTGTAGAAGGAATGTCTGTATCATTCATACGTCCTGGTTATATATACACCAAGAATCGTGAAATTTCTAAGGCAGGTATCTTGGTTTCTAAACTTGGTATGAATGTCCTTTTAGGAGATAAAAAGACAACTCTTCCTTTGATTTGCAGAGAAACATTACATAAAGCAATAACAAAAATAATTGTTGCAGAAAAGAAAGAACCTGTATATCTTCTATTGAACAAAGATAAAACTACTGGTACTAAATATAACTTTGTATGCCAGCAATGGAATATCAAGCCGGTTTGCTTGCCATATACTCCAATTATGGCTTGTGCCAAACTCTTGAAAGGCATTGGCATCTTTAAGCAGCATCATTACCTGAAGGTTGTCGGCTTGTTTAAGAGAACATGGTTTAATTCAGAGCATACAGAGAAGGTGCTTGGAATAAATCTGGGTAAGAAGCGAATTGTTGTTATTGGAGCGGGTACGTATGGAAGTTATGTATCTAACCTTCTTTCGTTGGTTTATCCTCATGAGCAAATTGATTTATATGATGTAGGAAATGAACATCTGAAAGATGAGAGTGAGATAGGATATCTGTCTCATATTACTAATGCACCATATGAAGGTTTGCAAAAGGCTCGTTTCTTTGGTTATGGTGGTGCCTCTGTAAAATGGGGTGGTCAATTACTGACATTTACAGAGAATGATTTTGCAAATCCAGATAAGTTCCTTAGGGATATTGTGGAGATTGATAAGAAATACAAGGATGCAGTATTGGAGCGTTTTGATTTAGAGAATAAGATACAAGAGCAGCGAATAAATGATAAGATATTTACTAAGACAGGTGTTTGGTTGAGTTATTTCCATCGTAATTTGTTCAAGCACTTTGGTATCATCAAAAATCCGAAGGTTCATATTGTATCAAATTCACGTGTTACCAAATTTTTATCGTCTGGAAATCATATAACTGGATTTGAGTATATAAATAACGGACGAAAGAAAACTGCTGAATATGATCAGTACTTCTTAACCTCAGGCGCTTTTGAGAGTTCAAGAATCTTGGTTAATTCAGAACTTAGTACGGAAAAGAATATGATGCCTTTCTCTGATCATTTATCCCAAAGAGCCTTTAAGGTAAAAAGTGGTATAAAGATGGGAGATATTGATTTCCGTTTCCATGTAAAAGGTGCCTCATTGATTACAAAGAGATTTGTGGGAGAGGTAGATGGCTATTCTTTCTATTCACAGCCTATATGTAATGAGGATTTTCCATTCTTCAGGGATTTGAAGGAACTGTTGTTCGGACATAAGTTCAGAGCCGGTCTTATAATGAACATTATCAAGAATATCCCACAGTGCATAGCTTTTGCCTGGTATATGATTGTTCTGAAGAAAATGTATGTCTATAATAATGAATTCTATCTCCAAATAGACATTGAAGCTCCAAGAGAATCCGGAAAGATGACTCTTAACAAAGAGAGAGACAAATACGGAGAGAAGAGCGTAGATGTAGATTTGTCCATATTGCCTAAGACTGGAGAACTCTTTACCAAGGCTCGCGCAATAATAAAGGATTATCTCGACAAAAACGGAGTGGTTTATGAAGAACTGCCATTCAGTACTTCAGCAGAGAAATATGAGGATGTTTATCATCCGTTTGGAATGTTCTGTGATTTCAAGAATGCAGATGATTACTTCAGTCATTTTGATAATATGCTTGTAGTAAATACAGGCGTTTTACCAAGAGCCGGTGGTATTAATTCCACTTGTGCTGTATTGCCATTGGTTGAAGAATACATTAATAACAAAATGGACTGATATGGAGAAAGCAAGAGAAATAGGCAAGGTTTCCATAAAAAATAAAATGGCAAGAGCGGTGTGGAATATCGTTTCTGCCGTTTTATTCAGACCTTTTGGAACAAAGTTGTTCAATCCATGGAGGTTGTTTCTTCTCAGATTGTTCGGGGCTGAAGTGAAGAATGATTCCGGAGTTTATGCTTCGACAAAGATTTGGGCACCTTGGAATCTTAGACTGGGACATAACTCATGGCTTGGCCCTAATGTCATTTGCTATAATCAGGCTATGATATCATTGGAAGATGATGTCACGGTTTCACAATATTCTTATCTATGTACAGCAGGGCATAAGACAGATACTATTAATGAGAATGATACCGGCTTGATAATTGCCCCGATAACACTGAGGCAAGGAGTATGGGTGGGGACTCGTGCCTTTATAGGAATGGGAGTCAATATCGGTGAGTTTTCTATAGTTGGAGCAACGGCTTCTGTATATAAAGATGTTGAGGCATACAATATTGTAGGTGGTAATCCTGCAAAAGTAATTAAAAGAAGAACTTTAAATGATGGTTGTTAAAAAGGATAATAATATAGAGTTTTTAAGATTTATAGCAACTGTAGGTGTCGTATTCGTGCATATAGGAATCTGCTGGATTTCTTCTTTCGGGAAAACGGCATCTCCTTTACAGAATTTCCAATTTTCTACAATTCTGCATTGTATGTTCTGGGCAGTACCTGTATTTATGATGATAACAGGTTCGCTGATGATGCAGAAGAAGGAGATAACATATCACACGGCTTTCAAATATTTCAAAAGAATAGCAGTATTGTTAATTTTGTTTGGTACTATTTTTTCTTGGATGGAACTTTATTTCAAAAATCATGAAATCAGTTCAACGCTAATCTGGGGGGGAATACTAAATGTGCTGGAAGGGGTAATACTTGGAAGCATTTATGGTATTTGTACATGTTGTTGGGAATATATCTTGTTTTACCTGTCCTGAATGGTATGAACAAGATGCCGATGAAGGAAATCGGACTAATGACTGTCGTGATATTGGTTTTTAATTCCCTTCTCCCCACATTTCAGTTGGAGTGTGGCATAGCTTTCCCCATAGCATCCATTTATGTTGGGTATTTCTTTATGGGATATCTTGTTTTGAAGACTAATGATTGCAGCTTTATGAAAGGAAAGACCTTGATTGCGCTGGTGATATTATTATTTACGTTTATATTGCTTGTTGGTGACAGGTATCTTTCTGTTGTAAAAGGGGAAAAGATAGGGGTAGACTGTTCGTCATATGTTTCTGCCTTTACAGTTCTTCAAAGTGCGATTGTGTTTTGGCTACTGACCAAGAGAGCTGGATGCTTTGATAGATTTTGTGCAATGTGGCTGATAAAGAGGTTTAATAGATGTTCTTTGGGGATATATATCATCCATATGCTATGGATTAATTTGATTATAAAAGTTCTCCATATCAATATTATGCCGTATGGAATATTGGGAATAATTCCTATGGGCATAATCGTTTTTCTACTTGCATGGGTTACAACAGAGGGAATGATAAGACTACCCATCCTAAGGAGATATCTGTGATATTGGCGTAGAATAATGGATTAAGATTAAACTATTAAAGTTCATGTTTCTGACGAAAAGTACTTGCACAAGGTTTCTCCCAAATCTTTGGCAAGGAAGATGTGGTGGTGAAGAAACTGTTTAAAGTATAATTCGTCTTATTGCTTATTTTGTGTTTTAAAATTGATGGACTCTTGTATTGACAAGGTGGAGAATGCTCTGCTGGAGATATTGAGGAGAGAGGTAACGGGAGAGGACGGGACGGAGAAGATGGTATTGTCTGTTGCCGGACTGAATGCCGTTATGCGACTCGCCAGAGAACATGCCGTTACGGGACTGGTGGCTAATGCCGCAATGAGGAACCGGATTGTGATTGCCGGAGGTGAGGCGGAAGGCAGAGGTGAGGCTGTGATGAGGCTTATGCAGCAGACTATGGCGCACAGACAGAACCAGCGTAGGTTTGAGGATGCCGTGGGGCGCTTCGCCCGACTGATGAAGAGTAACGGCATCGCCTATGTGGTGTTCAAGGGACTGGCTGTGGCGAGACATTATCCCGAACCGTTTGTACGGACGATGGGCGACGTGGACTTCTATGTTCCGCAGAGTTGCTTTGACAGGGCGGTGGAGGTGATTGAGCGTGGGCTGCATGTGGTGATGGACAAGGAGGATGTTGACAAACACTACAGTTTTGACTGGCAGGGCATCCGCTTCGAGATGCACTATCAGGTAGAGACCTTCGGCAGCTATCGGCATCAGCACCGTTTCGACAGGATGATTGACGAGGCTATGGCGGAGCATACGGATTCGTTCACGGTATGCGACTCCGACGGCAATGGAACCGAGGTCAGCGTATTGCCGCCGACAGAAGATCTAATCGTGGTTTTTAAGCATTGGTTTAACCATCTGCTCGTGGAGGGCGTTGGCTTGCGCCAGACCTTGGACTTGGCAGTGCTCTTGAATGCTTATAGGGACAAGATGAATGTGGCACGGCTGATGACCACCCTGGACGGCATCGGCTATATGAAAGCGTTCAGGGCCATGCTTGTCATGATGAAGCTGTATTTCGGTATGGATTGGACGGACTGTTTCTTCGTATCTGACCGTCGCGACGAGCGGTATGCTGGCAAGCTTATGGGTACCGTGATGGAGAGTGGAAACTTCGGCAGAAAGGCTTACAGAAACCATACGGAAGGGAAAAAGAAAAGTATGGAGACTGCCACAAGAGCGTTGCGCCATTGCGTAAAGTTCTTCTGGTTGGCTCCAAAAGATATAATTTGCTTGATACCACGAAGAATTGGTATCTCGGTGAAACAGAAAATTTAAAGATATGATATTTTGCTCGTTAGGAACGATGGATATGCCTTTTGAAAGAATGGCGTATGCCATCGACATGTTTGCAGCCACAACGGATGAAGAGGTGGTAGTGCAAACGGGATGGACTGATTATGCTTACAAGCATGTGAGCAAGAGCTTCAAGATGTGTACCAAAGAAGAAATGGAACACTACCAAGAGGAAGCGTCTTTGCTTATCATGCAGGGAGGATGGGGTTCGATATGTGAGAGTATGGAGAAAGGCAAGCGGATGGTAATCATTCCTCGCTATGACGGTACGGAGCATATTCATGACCAGTTTCAACTGATAAGGAAATTAGATGAAATAGGTACGGTTGTAGGTGTTTTTCCCTCTGAGTTTAATCCAAAGAAGTATAAGGAGCAATACGACGAAACCGCAAGACTATTGAAATCTGCGGTTGATAAAGCCCAAACCTTCGATTTCAAGACAATAAAGAAAGGCAAGGCTGAACCCTTGCTGAGACAAAAAATAGAAGAACTCGGCTGTGGCAAGCGAATTTGTCTTGCATCGTCAGCAGGAGGGCATCTGCGTGAACTGCAACTTGCTATTGGTACTATTCCAAATGACTACCATTGCTATTGGCTTACTCTTCCGACAACTTCCACTAAAGCCTTTATGAAAGACAAGGAACATGTATTCCTTACTAATTTCCAACCGGCTCGTAAATGGACTCTCTTTGCCAATGCTATTCCTGCCTTGTTGTGGGTTTTAATAAAACGCCCGACTTGTATAATTACCACAGGTGCTGGTGTATGCATTCCTACCATTGCTTTTGCCAAGAAGCTGCTTGGCACAAAGATTCTTTTTATAAATTCGGCTGCTGACGTAACTCATGCAAGCAAGACGCCTCTGTGGATTGAGAAAAAGGCTGACTTGTTCCTTGTGCAATGGGAGGAAATGAAACAGATATTTCCAAATGCTATATGTTGCGGAGTCCTTTGATTTTCCTCGCAACAATAATTTTATTGATTTTTTACAACTATATGAAAGTTTCGATTATAACATCAAGTTACAACCGTGAGAAGACTATACGCGGTTGTATAGAGAGTGTGTTGGCTCAGGACTATCCTGACATTGAGTATATCGTGGTGGATGGTGCTTCTAAGGATGGTTCGCTCTCAATCATCAATGAGTATAAGGATAGGATAAGTAAGATAATCTCTGAGCCTGACCATGGCATGTACGAGGCTATCAACAAGGGTATCCGGGCTGCTACTGGCGATGTCATCGGTCTGGTGCATTCGGACGACTTTCTGTATTCTCCTCAGACAATATCCAATATAGTGAAGCGGTTTGAGGAGACTCATGCCGATTTTCTGTATGGTGACGGATTGTTTGTGAATGCCGAGAACACGGATAAGGTGGTGCGCAACTGGATTGGTGGCGACTATCGTCTGTGGAAAGTTCGTCACGGTTGGTTGCCGCTGCACCCCACTTGCTATATCAAGCGCAGCGCCATAGAGCGCAAGGGACTGTATAACGAGAGCTATAAGATAGCCGCCGACTCGGACTTCCTCTTCCGCTATCTGCTTGGCGGCGAGTTGAGCGTTACCTATCTGCATGAATATATCGTGAGAATGCGCATGGGCGGACTGAGTACGGACTCCGCTCGAAGGAAGCAGATGTGGAAGGAGGATATCAGAATGTATCAGTCGCACGGCATGAATCCTACATTGACAAAGTTGGAGAAGATGCTGTGGAAGGTGCCGCAGTTTATCGGGGCTAAATTCAAGTGATAGGCTCATTATTTGTGAATATACAGAACATCATAAACATCTTAAAATTAGAAAAGTAATGTGGTGGAAAATAATTTTAGGAGTAATAGGATTAGCTGTCGTTGGTTTTATTGGCATGGTCATCAAGATGGCGATAACTGAAGCAAAGGAGGAGACGAGGGATATAGAGGGGGCGAGTAAATCAGAAAAATGATTTGGTGCAATTGTCCGTATCGGTCGGCGCAGATGTCCGTATCGGTCGGTGCAGATGTCCGTATCGACCGACGCGGATGGTTTTAGCAGTGCTTCAACTCCATATCCCTTCGCGATTTTGACTTGATTACGAGCCATACGCCACTGAAGACGAGCACTACTGCTACGGCTTGCTTCCACGTGAAGAGGCACATGCCGCAGGCGATGCTCACCGATACCGCCACCACGGGCTGCATATAGTTGTAGATGCTCACCACGGTGGGGCGCAGCGTGCGTTGCGCCGTCTGCATACACAGGTAGGCGATGTAGGTGCCGAAGAATACCACGAAGCCCGTTTCGAGCCATGTCTTGAGGCTGACAGCCTGCCAGTCGGTAGACGCGGCGTGCGAGCCGAGGAACGGCGTGAGCAGAATCGTAGCCCACGTGAACATCCACTTGCTCATAGTTATCGGACTGTAGCGTTTCAGAATGCTGCGATAGAGCGAGAGGTAGAGCGCGAACGACATCTGCGCAGCCACGCACAGCAGGTCGCCGCGTATGTCGCCGATGCGCGAGTCGTTGGCTACGGCGGTGCTGGCTATCAGAATGACGGCACCCGAGCAGCCTACGCCCACGCCTAACGCTTTGCGCCCTGTGATGGGTTCCTTCAGAATGAGCGCTGCGAATATCATTGCGAAGATAGGCAGCGATGTGGTTACGATGGCGGCGTTGGACGGGGTGGTGATGCTCAGACCGATGGTGAAGCAACACTGGTTGCACACGAGTCCGAACACGCCGGCTCCGCAGAGCACGAAGATGTCCTTAAGTGGCACATGCTCGTGCTTGGTGAAGAGCGATGTTATCCAGAAGAACACCGCTCCGCCTAAGGCACGCAGATATACCATATTCAGATTGTCCACCCCGCTGAGCATCGCGTCCTTGCCGATGGGAGCCATGAGACCCCAGATGGCGCAGGCGGAGAGAATGGCGAGGTGGGCAATCAGTACGCGTTTGTTCTGCATTGCGTCTATACGAGGTGAGCGATGAGGTCCTCACGCTCGCCGGCGAGCATGTCAATAACCGGAATCTCTACCATTGTGTAGCAGCCCGGCTGCTGGCGCATTGTAGCGCGAGCCACGTTGACGAGCACCTGACCGGTGAGTGCAGGGTTGTTGATGCTCATGGTGAACTCCATGCGCTGGTTCTGTGTCTTGCCGCTCACGCCCTTGCGTGTGAGATGTACGCCGTGGCCCATGTCGCGCACGGCATCAACCGACGGTACGGCGAACACGTGAGTCTCGTCGTTAGAGAAGTAGGGGTCTGCCTTGATAGCCGCCGTAACGTCTTCGAGCTTCGCTCCCTCCTCAAGTTCTACGTACACCATGCGGCGGTGCAAACCCTCGCCCTTCGGTATAGTCATAGACAGAGCATCCTTCACGCCCTCCTTAGAGCGCACGCATACGCTGTGGCCCATCGACATGCCTGGTCCGAAGTTGGTGTAGCTGAGGCCCTTCGGTGCGAGGCTCTGCATCAGAGTGCGCACGATAGAGTCGGAACCCGGGTCCCAACCTGCAGCGATGATGCTCACCGTACCGTTCTTCTTGCACTCCTCAGAGAGAGTGCGACGGTAGTCGACGATAGAAGTATGTATGTCGAAGCTGTCTACGGTGTTGATACCGAGTGCTGAGATCTGCTTTGCGTACTCCTCGCACGAGCGTGTCGGAGTAGCAAGGATAGCTACGTCCACGTCCTTCAGCTCGCGGATGTCCTTCACAACCTCGTACTGTGCCAGTTCGGCAGGCTTGTTCTCGGCACCGTGACGGCGCACCACACCTGCAATCTCAAAGTCGTCGGCAACTTCAAGCGCCTGAATCGCATAATGTCCGATGTTGCCGTATCCCACTACGGCTGCTCTAATCTTTTTCATGTCTTTCACTTTATTATAATTAATAAATAGACGTAACACATCGTATTGTAGATGTGTTGCATCGTTCTTGATGAGTGCAAAGTTATAGAAAATCATTAAAACAACTTCTTCCTGTGTGGCGTTTTTTTACGTATTTTACAGTCTGTTAGGCAAAATCATTAAAAATAGGTATTTCATAATTCGATGATTATGCTTAATTTTGCAACCGTAAAATAAAAATACTCAACGACAATGAAAAAGAAATATCTTGGCAAGACCATCGGGTCGTTGCTTATAGTACTTCTTATGATGCCGTTAGGGCACGCACTTATGATTTTGATGGAGCACTTCCTTGAGCCGACTACGCTTCACTATTCGGCGTTCTTGATGGGCTTCGTGGGACTCGTAATCACCATAGCCGGTGTGTTCGTGAAGGGCGACACACGCCAGACCTGCTTCGGACTCGCCGGAGCCTTGCTCTTTTGGACAGGTTGGGTGGAGTTTTTGTTCGCTTATTTTGCGCAGCGCTTCGGCGTTCACTGCGACCTTGTGGGCAACGGCGTTGTGCAGACCATGACCGAATATGTCAACGGTGTCGGCGTAAACCATACGTTCACGATAGACGGAACGCCGCTCGAAGAGTTCTCGCGTGCCGACCTTAAGGCGATACGCGGCTCCCGACCGGAGTATCTCATCATGCCTGCCACCTTCGGCATGTGGATGATGTTCGTAGTGATGTACACCTTCTGCACCCGTACCGGCTGTATGTTCATCCGCTGGGTACAGCGGCATTGCGGAATAAACGAGAAGGTGGAGTTGCGACCTATGGCGTATCATCCGAGCATAGTGATGTTCATGGAGTGGAACATCATGATGTGGGGACTCTACATGCTGCTTATGTTCTGCTACGACCCAGTATTCCTCGGCGACCATCACCCAGTGACCTACGCCATTGCAGCCATCTGCCTCATCGGTTCGGCACTGATGTTCAAGAAGCAGCTCTACATAAAGCAGTGGGGACGCAACCTACGCATGGCTTACGCCACGGTTATCGTGTTCTGGACCTTCGTGGAGGTGGTTGCACGCAACGGACTCTTCAAGGAGATATGGGTCGACCCGATGAATCATGTGGTGGAGATGAGCGCAGTGCTCGCCATCTTCGTGGCGCTCATAGGGGGCAGCTGGATGTATAATGTGAAGGATGCTGAGGCTGACGCGAAGTTATTGGCATAGTTTATACATTATATAATATACAGCAATAGTAAAAGACAATATATAATAACATTAAAAATCAAAAATAATAACAACTCTTTTTATGAAAAGAATTTTTACTCTCTTGTTTGCTGCATTCACAGCAACAACAATCATGGCACAAATGCACGGACCGATGAAGTTTGTAGGCGCTTCGAATATGAAAGTCTCAACAATGAGCAACGATAACCCCAGTGATACAATCTTGTTCGCAATGAACGGCATGGAGTCGGGCAACATCACTCTGCCTGCCATGAAGGGTATGAAGACAATACCATCGTTCACCATCAGCGGTGCTAAATTCACGTTGGGCGAGAACCATGTCGTTACGTTTGCCGACCAGACTTTCAGCACAAAGGTGAAAGTGGACGGAGCCGAGAAGAACATCACCGGCACATCGCTTTCAGGCACATACAACATGGCAGACAACTCGCTCTCGCTTACTGTTGTGTTCCTGTACGGCAACATGCCGATGCCTATGACATACACCGTGAAAGGCTACTACGTTAAGGCGGTATCTAACCCCATCACTGTTACAGTAGGCGGACAGTTCACATACAACAACGACAATGTTACATACGAGTTGCGTCGATACAAGGACGGCAAAACAGACAAGCTCGACGTTACTGTTCCTTCCTATACGCTCGCAAACACCATCATGGGCAACCTCACACTCGGTTCGTACACCGTGAAGGGACTCGTTTACGACGAGGCTCAGGGCGGCTACTACCGCGACTATAAGAACGACGGACTTAAGTTCCACTTCACAGCCGTTCAAGGTGGCAAGACAACAATGGACAAGGACTACGACTTCGCAACAGACAAGGATAACAACATTCTTGTAAAGTACGAAGGCAACAACGTAAGCTCTATCGTCAACACCTTCCAGGTGGGAACCATGCCTTTCGGTATCGTGTCGGTGTTCAGTGGTGCAACAACATCAATAGACGACATCACCACAACGCCGTCTCACGATCTCAACACCACACCGTCTCAGCAGTACAACCTTGCAGGTCAGCGTGTGGACAACAACTATAAAGGCATTGTTATTGTCAATGGTAAGAAGTATTTGAGAAAATAGTATAATGATTAAAAAAGCCATTTTACTTGCTGTTGCAACTGTGAGCATACACCTGCTCACAGCCTGCAACGGCATTTTTGATGATATATACGACCAGCCTAAGCCGGTTGTGCCGGCGAAGGGACAGCTCGTCATCGATGCTACGAGCTGGACCGACTGGTATTATGTCTCTCTGCCACGCCTGCAGCGACTTGCAGAGGAGGGCGACGAGGACGCTCTGCTTAAGGCTCAGAGCGAGTTCGAAAAGCACCCGATACCCTTCACGCTTAGCGAGGGCAGCGAGTGGGACGGACGTTCGGGGCAGTATCTGTACTGGTTCGACGTGTGGGGCGAAGGCATACAGAACAACGAGTTCCGCCAGCTCACCAAGACCGACGCTCAGCAAGACCCCGAGGAGTGGAGCTTCGCCGTGCACCGCAACAACGTGCGCACAAACGGTGGTGCCGTCTACGAGACGCAGTACACCTCCTTCAACCAACTCCCTGAGTCGAGTGCCGAATTCGCTAACAAGGAGTTCACCGCCGACGAGTGGAGCGAGAACGAAGTGTGGAGCAGTAAGGAACAGATGCTGCTTAGCCTCGTGCCGTCGCAGGGCATCAATATTAATAAGGTGCTCTCGTCGTGGCTCGCGTTCAAGTTCAACGTGCCGCCCGACTACATCCCCAACAAGCATGTCTTCATCCTGCGACTTGCCGACGGCACCTACGCCGCTCTACAGCTTACCGACTTCATCTCGCCCGAAGGCAAAAAGTGCTTCCTGACCATTAACTATAAGTATCCGTATTAAGGAGTTATGGTGGTGAGATGGTGAGGTGTTAGGGTGGTGAGATTTGCATAGGAGGGTATGGCATCCCTGCCATACCCACGCACCCTCCCAGGGGGTGCAGTGGTCTCCACTGCACCAACCAAACAGTCACTGCATCCTCCCACAGCAAGAGCGCATTCCGTGGGATAACAACGCACCCTAACATCTGTGCAGATCTGTGACATCCGTGGGAGAACAAATGCATCCCGCCATCTGTGTAAATCTGTGAAATCTGTGGGAAACTCACAAGACTGCGTGGGTATGGCAAGATGCCATACCCTCCTATAATTAAAAATACAAAAAGATAAATGATAAAAAACATAATACTTCCGCTCGCTCTTCTCGCAACCGCGCAAGCGGCGATGGCGCAGGCAGACCCAGAACTCGACGATGTGCAGCTCGACTCCATCTTTCGCCATTACGAACTGGAGGAAGTGGTGGTGACCGGCACACGCACACCGAAGTTTTTGAAGGACACACCTATACAGACACGTGTCATCACGTCGCGCGACATAGCCCGCACCGATGCCACCAACGTGCAGGATCTGCTGCAGCAGGAGTTGCCCGGCGTGGAGTTCTCCTACTCGATGAACCAGCGGACCCACCTTAACTTCGCCGGATTCGGCGGACAGGGCATCCTCTTCCTCGTAGACGGCGAGCGTCTCGCAGGCGAGTCGATGGACGACGTCGACTTCTCGCGTCTGCTTATGGCTGGCGTAGAACGTATCGAGATAGTGAAAGGCGCATCGTCGGCGTTGTACGGCAGCAGTGCAGCTGGTGGAGTGGTGAACATCATCACGAAGAACGCCACCGAGCCGTGGACCCTGAACCTGAACGCACGCTACGCCAAGCACAACGACCAACGCTACGGTGGCGTGTTCGGACTCAGCTCGAAGCACTGGAGAAATGCGTTCAGTGCCAACTATCACAACAAGGACAACTACAACGTGACGAGTGCTGCCAACCCCGTGACACGTGTCATCTCCACCATCTACGGCGAGCGCACCGTCGACTTCAAGGATAAGCTGACATGGCGACCCTCCGACCGACTGAGCATCGGCGCACGTGCCGGCTACTTCTTCCGCGAGACAACGCGCACCGTGAACCTGCCCGAACGCTATCGTGACTTCTCTGGCGGCTTGCGTCTCGACTGGCTGATTACCAAGGACGACGACCTGCAGGCGAGCTACGCCTTCGACCAGTATGACAAGTCGGACTATCAACAGCTGCGCCACCTCGACATACGCGACTACAGCAACGTGCAGAACACCTTCCGACTGCTCTACAACCACTCGTTCGGCGAGACAGCGATGCTCACCGTCGGTGCCGACTATATGCACGACTATCTCTTTAACACTTATCTCGCCGGCGCAGCACGCGAGCAGGACTGCTACGACGTGTTCGCGCAGTACGACTGGAACATCACTGACAAACTCGAAGCCGTGGCTGCTGTGCGCTACGACTATTTCTCCGATCAGTCGAACTCGCAGTTTACGCCAAAGCTCAACCTCCGCTATAAGCCCAACCACCGCCTCGTGCTGCGTGCAGGTTACGGCATGGGCTTCCGTGCGCCGTCGCTGAAGGAACGCTACTATAACTTCGACATGGCTGGCATCTGGATTATCGAGGGCAACGAGAATCTGAAAGCCGAAAAGAGCCACAACTTCACGCTCTCTGCCGAATACTCACGCGCCAACTGCAGCCTTGCCGTGTCGGCATATTACAATAATGTAATAAACAAGATTTCTACATCGGCGCCCTATTTCAAGTCGAAAGAAGACAAGCTGCCCTATCTGCCCTATACCAACCTCGCCAACTACAGAGTGTTCGGCGCAGACGTTAGCATGCAGGCACGCTGGCAGAACGGCATCTCGGCACGACTCAGCTACGCTCACACCAAGGAGCGCCTGCCGAAGGACAAGGACGGCAACACCATAAACAACCAGTACATACCGGCACGAGCCCATGCTCTGAACGCCAACGTCGACTACGACCATCAGTTCACGAAGCGCTACGGCATATACGCTTCGCTCAACGGCCGCTTGCTTTCGGGTACGGAGAACGTGGAGTTCAAGAACTACTACGACGTGACCGAGGGCACGGTGCGTGTGAAGTATCCTGCCTACACCCTCTGGAAACTCTCGCTCACGCAGCGTGTTGGCAAGGCGGTGAGCATAACCACCGCCCTTGATAACCTCTTCAACTATCGTCCGAAGCACTACTACCTCAATGCGCCGCTCACCGACGGCATAACATTCCAGGTTGGCGTGTCGGTAGATGTAGATAAATTGTTTTGATATTAAATATTAAATATTATTAGTACATTTGCAGCTGATAATTTAATAACTAAGCAAATATGGTACTTTCAAATCTACAGCATAGCGACCGTATCGAGTCGCTACACCCGTTGTTCAAGACCGTGTTCGACTACGTGAAGTCGCACGACTTGCTCAATACTCCTTGTGGACGCATAGAGTTGCAGGGCGACGACCTCTTCATCAACAACGTCAACCCCGAGTGCGTAGCAGCCGACAAGCAGGTGCTTGAGGTGCACCGTCAGTATATCGACATCCACATCCTCCTCGAAGGCGAGGAGACCATCGGATGGAAAGCTATCGAGGACTGCACGAACGAGACGAAGCCCTACGATGCCGAAGCCGACTGCGCTCTCTATGCCGAGCCTGCTTCCGCTTACGTGAAGATGCATCCGGGCGAGTTCCTCATCGTGTGGCCCGAAGACCCACACGCACCGGTGATTGGCGAGGGAAAGATTCGCAAGCTGATTGTTAAGGTTAAGCTTTAATTCTCAACTAAGATAATATCTTCGCAGCCGATCTTCTTCCAGTCGACCCCAGCCACCAGTTCTTCAGCCGTCACCCTATTGGGCGACTCCTGCAGTCCTGCCTTATAAGCCAACAAGCCTATAATATCCTCAGCTTCGAAGCGCGATCGTAAAGCCTCCATGTCGAGACTGCGGTCGCGCTTCGACAGTCTCAGCCCCTCGGTGTTGCAGAGCAGCGGCAGATGAGTGAAGCGCGGTGGAGCAAATCCCAACTCCTTTGCCAGATAAATCTGTTGTGGCGACGAGAGCAGCAAGTCGCGACCGCGCACTACCTCCGTGATGCCCATCAGCGCATCGTCCACCACCACCGCCAGCTGGTAAGCCCACGCCCCGTCCTTGCGTCGCACGATGAAGTCGCCGCATTGCGTCGTCAGGTCTACGGTCTGTTCGCCGTAGTGTCCGTCGACGAACGACACGATGCCCTCGCCCTCCTCCGGCACACGCATACGTATAGCCGCCGGTCCGCTATGCGTCCCCGGCTTCAGATTGCGACACGTACCTTTATACACCACGCGCCCGTCGCTCTCGTGCGGAGCCTGCGTAGCCAATATGTCCGCACGCGTGCAGTAGCACGGATACGTCATACCACGGTCAGCAAGTTTCTGCAGCTCCGCCTCGTATATCTCGCCACGCTCGCTCTGATAGAACGGACCCTCGTCCCACGTCAGTCCGAGCCATTCGAGGTCGCTCATAATCAGGTCGGCATACTCCATACGCGAACGCTGCGGATCAATATCCTCAATACGCAGCACCCACTTGCCACCCTGCGCCTTTATCGAAAGCCACGACAACAACGCACTGAACACATTGCCCAGATGCATACGTCCCGTCGGCGACGGCGCAAAGCGACCCCTTTCTATATATTCCTTATTGTTCATCTTTGTTTTATTAGGAGGGTAGGGCATCTTGCCCTACCCACGCACCTTTCTTTAGTATTAAGAGGGTAGTACATCTTGCCCTACCCACGCACCCTCGCACTGCTATATAATGACAGCTTAAAGGCTGCGTGGGTATGGCAAGATGCCATACCCTCCTATATTAGTCTGCAAAATTATAAAGAATAATCGGTTCGAGCGTAAGTTGTTGCAATAATATTTAGTTTTGTTACAAATCGATACTTATTCGCTGAATAAAACTACAAATTCGCTGAATATTTCGGTTTGTACTGCGTATTTGTTTGGAAAGTTACAAAAGATTTCTATACCTTTGCAGAGTGTTTGAATAAAAACAATAAGAAAATGAAAGGACCGAGCGCGTGAATTGTCACGTCGCCCGGTCTTTTTTGTGTTTAAAAACCTTGACAAGCTATTTACGAAACAGTTACATATAGCAAAACCGCCCGGGTAGGCGTCGTTTCCGACTGTCCTATCCGAGCGGTTTATATATAAATGTATAAGTGGTATTCTATGCGTGTATCATTAGATCTGCACCTTCACGGTTGTAGCCTGAGCATTGCATACTATAGTAACGAGATATGTGCCCTTTGCGAGTTCCACCTTTGCCTTGTCGGCAGTAGTGGTGAGTCCGCTAACAACGCGTCCCTCAAAGTCGCTCACGAGGATGCGCTTTGCGAGTCCTGTAGTCTCCGGCATATTGATCTTAACGCAGTTCTTGCCAGCAACAATGCTGAAATCCTTTGCTGCAACCGTAGAAGCTACGCCGTCAACCACCTTCTTCTCAGCCAGACGGAACACACGCGTAGCGTGCTTGCGCACATCGGTGGTGAATGTGCCGGTAGCTTCGCCAGCCTCAGCGTTCTCCATCACGTCGCGAACGGTGTATGTCTTTGTCGGGTCGAGAGCCGGAATAGCTGTGAAGTCGAATGTAGCCTGCTTCTCAGAGTTTGACATGTTGGTTACAGAGAGAGCCACGTCGCCGTTCTCGCAGTCCTTAGCGAAGACAACGAGGTTGTCAGCCTCAGAGATAAGGTCGCCCTGCTGACCCATGCGGTCCTGGTTGAGAGCGATAAGCTCCTTGTTGCGCAGCAGCTTGAAGTCGGCATCGGTGAGGGTGTTCTTGCTCGGGTCGAACGACAGAGCCATCGGCGAAGACCACATACACCAGAGAGCGAACTGTGTAGCATACTCGTCGTCGGTCATACCGGCACCAGTGCCACCGCAGAGGTCGTTAGACGACTTACCCGTAGCGTGCAGACCAGTGCAAAGCATATCTGAGTCGTTGAAGCGGTTCACGCCCTGATAAGCAGAGAGGTTCTTCATAGCCTCGATGCTCTGTACGACGCCCACGCCGCTGCCTGAACCAGTCCAGCAGTCGCGCACGTCCTGCGAGATGCGCCAGCAGCGTCCGCCTACCTCAGCACCCCATTTCCACGGTTCGCGCACGCCCCACTCGCAGATGTAGAGCATAGTGTTGTTGCCAGCAGCAGCGAAAGCGTCAGCAAGAGCCTTGTAGCGCTTCTTGGCTGTCTCTACGTCATCCGGTGCATAGCAGTAGTCGCACTTCACAACGTCTACGCCCCACTCGGCGTATGTCTTGGCGTCTATTTCCTCGTAACCGTACGAACCGAAAGCACCAGCACATGTTCTGTCAGCAGCGTCGGTATAAAGACCGAACTTCATGCCGTTCTGGTGAACATAGTCGGCAACAGTCTTCAGACCGTTCGGGAAGCGTGATGCGTTAGGCTGCGGTGTGCCGTCAGCCTTGCGTGTGCCCTGCCAGAGGTCGTCCATCATGATGTGGTTCCAACCGCACTCGTACAGACCCTTGTTCTGGAAGAGTTCTACGGCCTGCTCAATGATTTTCTGTGAGATGTTGCCCTGAACCGAGTTCCAAGAGAGCCAGCCCATGAACGGCACGGGGTGCTGCAGAGAGCTTGATACGGTGAGCGTTACATCCTCCGATGTTGTCTCGCCGTCTACCGTGACGTTAATCTGATATGTATATACGCCTTCTTCAGCAACTACGCCCTCTACGATATTGCGGGCTGCGTTCCATGTAAGACCTGCAGGCAGATTGCTTACAGAGAGCTGAGCACCGGTAACGGTAGAGCGAACCTTCTGCATGAAGCGAACGTTAGGCTGCGAGAACACGGTTGTAGCACAAGCGAGCTTTGTTGTGAGTTCCTCTGCGCTCACGATGCACGGACGTGTAGAGTTCTGATCCTGGAACACGAGATAAGCGTTAGCCCAGTCGACGTGGTCGCAAGTGTTAGTGCCGTCAGTGCCGTTCGAAGTCTCAAGATAGAGATACTTCCAACCGCTGAGGTTGTCAGCGTGGATGTCTACCGACTGGTTCGAGAAGCGGTTGATAGTACCCTTAGCCACATCCTCTGTAGCGCCGCCTTCAGCCTTTACGTAAACATGATAATCGAAGTTGCCAGCCTCCTTCACCTCGTCGTCAACGCCGAGCACGGTGTAGAAGTCGGTTACCGATCCGTTGAGCTTGATGATAATCTGCGACGGTCCGTGTGTGCCCACTCCGCTCTCGTACACCTTGCCACCAATGGTGATATCGTCGCCGTCGATGCTCTTGTCCTTCTTCGGAGTGTGGTTCTCCCAACCGCACTTGGTCTTTTCTATTTCGAGAGAAGACAGACGGATGTATTCCTGACCCAAAGGAGCGTCGGGGATAGTCACTACGTTAGAGCCTCCCTGCCACATATCCGACTCGTTGATGAGCTGCGGAGCTGTGCCAGCGTACTTGAAGTAAGCGTCGCCGAGATCCACGTGGTCGCCCCATGCCTCTTCGCCCTTGTCGAAGTTGAGAATAAGATACACTGCGCCAGTAAGGTCAACATCAATCGTTGTGCCAGCTGCGTCGTTAACCGTGATAGTGCCACTCTTCACAGTCGTAGCCTGCTTGCTGCTGTTGTAAGTAGTGACGGTGTAGTCAACGATGCCGTGCTTAGCCTGGGTAGGCGCTGCTGCATCAATACCGAAAATAGCGTGAAAACTTTTGGCACCATTCACCTTCACCACAAATTTTGAAGGAGCATGTGTGCCAACACCCGTTGTGTAGGTGTTGCCGGCTATAATAAGCGGTGTACCAAACGTAGCCTTGTCGGCATACACCTTATTCTTATTATCGTCGTTGAAATAAGTGACAGTAGTCAGGTCGAGCGAACTCAACAGGCATACGTCGTTACCAGTTGGGGGGGGTAATTGTCTCTGCTTTAGCATCAACAATGCCCAACACACTGACAAGAAGCAAAGCTATCAGTGCGCTTACGTTACGTAAAAGTTGTTTCATTGTTTTTATTAAAAAATTGATTTGTTGTATAATAGAACTTCTGCAAAGTTACCTATTATTGTCTGATTGGCAAAACATTACATCATGTTTTAACATAAAAAAGGTTCGTGGCGACAACATGGCATGTGTCTATTTGCTTAATAGCAAAATTATTTGTAATTTAGCGACATAAAAACCAGACAATTCGCATGGAACCTAAATATAATATGAACAGATGAAGATACACCAGAAACTACACCAATACATATTTGCTGCGTCGGTCGTCTCTCTGCAAATACCGGCATCTGCTACTGCTCAGGTGCAGGAGCTGAACGTGCAGCGCGACACTATCCCCACATACCTGAAGATACAGAACAAAGGTATCGTAAACAATGCGCTCGACGTGTTGAACGGCAATGCAGCCGGTGTGAGCGTTACGTCGAACGGCATGGACCGTATGGCGCAGCTCTCGTCGGTGCGAGTGCGCGGCACCACGTCTATAGTCGGAGGCAACGACCCGCTCGTCATCATCGACGGCGTGACAAGCGACATAGCCACGCTCTCCACCATCTATCCTGCCGACATCGAGAGTTTCTCGGTGCTGAAGAATGCCGCAGAGACC
>OBRR01000054.1_pt1 | contig 33974 bp, 27 predicted proteins | sample 1494901 | NCBI WGS metagenome assembly OBRR01 (sample SAMEA3360689, study PRJEB22359) | human gut metagenome | biome: ENVO:urban biome; feature: ENVO:human-associated habitat; material: ENVO:feces | place: Bangladesh | collected 2011
TGTAAGGGCAAAAGCTTTAAGACATGGCGCAAGTATTGAACAAAATATACATACGATGTTCCACTTTAAGACCGCTAAATCAGCTATCAAGTAAGAATAATAACATAAAGGGTTAAAGCTTTTGCCCTTACAGGGCGCGGAGACTCTACTATGCGGGAACCCCAGGGTGTCGCTTCGCTTGCCCTGGGCTATGTGCTCCATTGGGCTTTCAGCCCGCCCTTGCTAAATCCGAAACTTCAAGCCTAAAATTATTAGGTACCATGACAAGATTAGAAAAATTTGATAAAAGTAAGACGGCTCGTTCTTTGACTGAGATTTGGGAGTTGCTGAATGAAGATGAACGACAGTATCTTTGTGAAAATATTCGGGTAGAGCGTTTTAAAAAAAATGAGATAATATATAAGGAAGGCGATCAGCCCGACAATTTGTTGTGCCTTCTTTCGGGAAAGGTAAAGATATATCGTGAGGGCTTGGGTGGTCGTTCTTTGACTAACCGCGTGCTGCGTCCTGTACAGTATTTTGGCTATCGTGCTTCAATGGCTGGTGAAACGTATGTGACGAGTGCTTCAGCTTTTGAAGAGAGCGTGATAGTAATCGTGTCAATGCGTGTCATGTTTCGTCTGATGGAGCATAACGTGCGATTATGTCATTTCTTTATGCACGCTTTGGCGGTCGACTTAGGCAAGGCAGATCAGCGCATTGTTAGTATAACTCAGAAGCACATACGCGGACGTTTAGCTGAGACGCTGCTCGATTTGCTTGACGTCTATGGATATGGTAACGACGGAGAGACCTTAGACTTGCACATTACGCGTGAAGACATGGCCAATCTGTCGAATATGACAACGAGCAATGCTATTCGAACGCTCTCAACCTTTGCCTCAGAAGGACTCGTCGAAGTGCATGGTCGTTATATTAAACTCTTAGATGTTGCTACCTTGCAACAAATTTCAGACAACGGATAAGCAAGTTTCTTGTTTGGTCTTAAAAGCTGATCAGCTAACTACACATATTTAATAGTGTGTAGTTAGCTGATTTTTTGTTGTTGAATGAGTCTATCCTCTTTAGTAAAAAAGGGGGGAGCATCTGTTATGTGATTTTCTGCCGACCTTGCATGCTCCTGCAATAATTAACCATATATTACTCACGTTTAAAAATTGCAGTTTGAAATCCTCTACGAAATGTTTCAGAATGTCCTAAATAGGCATTGGGCTTACGTATATTTTACCTACGATGTTTTTTGCTTTCATGTTTCATTTTTATGTTTTAACTTATTGATTATCAATGCTTTCGAAGGCTGAAACATACGACTTTTATGTTTCATTTTTAGTTTCAATGTTTCATACTCTAAAAACACTGAGGGAGCGAAACAAAAACACTGAGGGAGCGATATCAAAACCCAATGGGAGCGAAACAAAAACACTGAGGGAGCGTGAAAGCGCTCCCTCAGTGTTTTGAAGAATGAAATATGAAACTAAAAGTGAAACATTGAAGTCGTATGTTTCATATTTCTAAATGACTGATATTCAATTATTTTATAACGAAAAATGAAACATGAAAGATAAATCAAAGGTACTGAAAACGTATGGATATATGTGAGCCAAATTGCAGTTTACTATTTCCCCTCCTGCTCCACCTTCTTCACCTTGCGGAACAAGTCTGAAGCAAATATAAAACTATTCAGGCGTTCATTATCTGACGACATAACATCGTCCTTTGTGCCCTCCCACTCGTTATGACCTTGATAGATATAAAGTATGTGTTCACCAATACCCATCACTGAATTCATATCGTGCGTATTAATAATTGTGGTCGTGTTGTACTCTGTGGTAATATCATGTATCAGTTCATCAATTACCAACGACGTTTTTGGGTCAAGACCTGAGTTTGGTTCGTCACAGAATAGATACTTAGGATTGAGCGCAATAGCACGAGCTATAGCCACACGTTTCTGCATACCACCCGATATTTCGCCAGGAAACTTTGCTCCAGCGTCCGACAGGTTGACACGGTCTAAGCAGAATTGCGCACGACGTAAACGTTCTTTATAACTATCGTTTGAGAACATATCAAGCGGAAACATTACATTCTCCAACACTGACATCGAGTCGAACAAGGCCGCATTTTGAAATATCATCCCCATTTCTCTACGCAGCAAAGCACGCTCGCGCTTCGTCATTTGCATAAAACTACGTCCGTCGTAAAGCACATCTCCTTGCGTGGGTTCAAATAGGCCAACGATGTTCTTTATCAACACCGTCTTGCCCGAACCGCTCTGACCGATAATAAGGTTGGTCTTTCCACTCTCAAATGTTGAAGTGATTCCCTTCAAGACTTCTTTCCCATCAAACGATTTATGTAAATTCTTTATTTCGATCATGATAGCAACTGTGTAAGGAATAGGTCAAAGAATAAGATTAACATAGAGCACGACACGACGGCATTGGTACTTGCTTTGCCCACTTCTATACTACCTCCTTCTACATTATAACCATAGAAGGACGAAACGCTTGAAATGATAAAGGCAAAGAACAACGACTTGATTACGCCCATCCAGAAGAACCATTGCGTAAACGAGTGTTGAAGACCAGCCGTGAGGTCTGACGGTGTAATAATATGTCCGATATAAGCCGTTGCATACGCACCGATTATACCAGTGAATGTACTAAAGATTACCAGGAATGGCATAATGGTTATCAATCCCACTATTTTAGGCAGGATGAGGAACGACGCAGGATTTACGCCCATAATCTCAAGTGCATCAATCTGTTGCGTTGTGCGCATCGTTCCTAACTCTGAAGCAATGTTTGAACCGACCTTACCCGAAAGTATCAAACACATAATACTTGACGAGAACTCCAACAACATGATTTCACGCGTAACGTAGCCAGACACCCAATGTGGCATCCACGGGCTCTGCACATTCAGCTTTATCTGAATACAGATTACGGCACCGATAAAGAAGGAGATAAGCAACACGATACCGATTGAGTCTACGCCCAGCTGTACCATTTCCTTTACGTATTGTTTCAAAAACATACGCATACGTTCGGGACGCGAGAAGGTGCGCCCCAACAACATTAAATAACGCCCGAAGGCATTTAAAAACTTTATAATTATCATTCGATTTTTTCGTTTTTACCCCACAACTCTACTCTTCAGGTTTACGCAGTGCTTCGGGTTTTAGATTTCCTTTTTCGTCAAACAATCCATAAGTGGTACGCAACACACGGAACTCAGTTCGGCGGTTTAAGGCATTGCACACCTCTTGTTGTTCCTTGGGCAACTTTAATATGTAAGCCACTGTTAGCGTGTCGTTCGTATGAAGGAACGGATACGTTTCGGTAAGCTTTTTATTTACCACTTTCGGCACTTCCTTTCCATATCCTCGTGCCGTAAGTCTATCTGCCGCAATACCATGTTCTGTTAAGTAACGCACGACGCTCTCTGCTCTGCGTTGCGAAAGTTTTAGGTTGTAATCAGCATTGCCACGATAGTCGCAATGGGCAGAAAGTTCTATCGTCACGTTTGGATTTTCTTTCAGCATCTTTGTCAAGCGGTCTAAAGCTTCGCATGAGTTTTCGGTCAAATTAGCTTTATCAAACTCGTAGAACACATTACGAACCAATACGGGAGAAGATATGCTGGGCAGCGCAAACTGCAACACGTGTTGCTTCTCTACCTCTGCCGTATCAGCGCGCAATTCGTTGCGTACGTTTAAGTAACCTTGACAGGTAGCCAAGAAGAGATAGCTAACGCCTGGCTTTAATGGCTTTTCGAAAGAGCCGTCAGACAATACGCTCACCTTTTCATTCGTACCGTCACTGCCTACCATGTAGACTACAGCCTTGGGCAATTCATAACCATCTTGCTCATACACCCACCCCTTCACGCTTTGTAGCACTTCTGGGTAGGAGAACTCGTATATCTTATCCCAGCCTCGTCCTCCTGTAGCACGATTGGAGGAGAAGAAACCGCGATTATGTAAGCCCTCAAACGTGATACCAAAATCATCACCATTAGAGTTCATAGGCGACGGCAGGTGTACGACCGTCCACAGCTTTGTAACGCTATCTTCGCGTGCTCGATAGAGATCCAAACCGCCCATATTGTTAGCACCCGCATCGCTTGAGAAGTAGAGTTCACCATCGGGACGGAAAGCGGGAAAGCACTCATTCCCCCCAGTGTTTATCTGTGGTCCTAAATTTTCCAATCTTCCCACTCCATGTTTATCGCTCAACTCTGCTCGCCATAGATCAAGTCCACCTTGTCCGCCTGGCATGTCTGAGGTGAAATAAAGCCAACGGCCATCGGGCGAGACAGCGGGGTGGGCATAAGATGATAGCGTATCGGCCGATATTGTCAACTGAGTAGGCTTGCCCCACTTTGCATCTGTGCGCTGTGATGTCCATATCTCTGCCATGCGCGGATAAGATGGGTCGGTACGACATACCGTAAAGTACATGGTCTTTCCGTCTTGCGTAAAGGAGCAAGCGCCCTCGTCGAAGTCGGTATTCACCTCTCCCTCTACGGCCTCTATTAGTTTCCACTTTCCTTTTTCATCTTTCTTGCTAAAGAAGATGTCGCCATTCTTCGTTGCCGTAATGCCACTCACATCGCCCTTTGCCTGTTGGCGCGTTGAAGTGAAATACAATTGTTGCGCATCAATGCCCATATAAGCCGGACTATAATCTGCACGTGAACCATTAAATTGGTTAAACAACTTTACCGTATAGGCCGAACCCTTCTTTTTCTCCGCTGGTGCACTCAGACAACTGGAAATTGCTTGCTCAGCGTGCTTATCGCCAGGAAACGAGTCGAGATAGGCTTGATAGGCCGTCTGTGCAGCTTTATAGTTACCTTGTATGCGCAAGGCATCACCTAACTTGAGGTAAGTCAGTGTATCAGTATAACGATAGCGCACGGCATTTTGGTAAGCGCCAACAGCGCGCGCTATGTTGCCATACCGACTATAAGCATCGGCCATCTTATAAGCTATTGCACCGCGCTTCGTTCGCTCCTTGGGCGGCGTTTGACTATAAGCTCGCTTATACTGCCCCGCGGCCTCGGCATACTCACCGAGCGCCAAAGCAGCATCGCCTTTTTTTATAGATTTATCAGCACTCCCGCAACTTGCCAACAATAGCAAAAGCAAGAGGACGCTAATCGTATAGTTTATTCGAAACATTCAAGATGATTTGTACGTCAATACTCTTTTATTGTCTTTATTCACTACAACGTGAACGTTCTTATCACAAATTTATTGTTCTAATCGCCACAAAGTTACGACTTCAAAATCAGAAGGCAACGCTTTCACTTTTGTTTTTTCACTTCATAAAGGAGTAGCTACTATTTTTGAAGATAAATAGAACACAAATAAGGAAAGGGAAATAATGGATTAAGCTGCAATTTATCTGCCTAATTGGGGGGGCGGGTTAAAAACCCGCCCCCCCAATTAGGCAGATAAATTGCAGTATATCTCTTAGTATTAAGGACTCTTGAGTATCACCTTGCAACCAAAGTTGAGGGACTTGTCGTGCGAGATGCCAGTGAAGAGACCGAGGTCGAGAAGGTGAGTGCTTATGCCGTAACCTAATTCCGCATACAATCCTAAGGCTTTGACAGAAAGTAGGTTGAGATAAATGCGCTCCTTTTGCACAACGCGTGAGATGCCTGGTAGGCGTGATAGCAACATCATCGGACTCTCGTAGGCACTGGTACACTGAATGTAATAACGCGATTCGTTGTACCAACGGGCACTCAATAGCTGAAACTCTCCCGTCAACTCGTCCGTCCAACCATGAGGCAAGTAGTTGAAACGAAAAAAGTCGTAGTCGATAAAGCAATCCTTGCCGCGCTTGGTGTAAACACCCGCGTTGGCTCTAAAGTAGAGCGTGCGTAAGGCATATAAGGGAAGTCGATAACGCACTTCGCCTTCCACCTTTTCAAATTGTGACGACTGTCCTTGAAGTCCTAATCCTCTCTCGTAGTTGACGATGAAGGTAGGGTAGCGTGAGTAGAGTGGTATGCGTCTGCGCCCTTGTCGATAATAATATTGGGCGGGTGTCCACTCCAGCTGAACGCTCGGCCCGATTGAACTGATATAATGCTGAAGTTGAGCGTCAGCTGCTAATTTGTTCCAATTAATTAATACGCGTCTGCTAAAGCACCCTCCAAAGGTAAGTGTAAGTCCAGGGTGGGGCGAAAGGCTTAATTGCGTAGAGGCGTAAGTGTCTAAGTAGTCGTTAAAGCCGTAACGATTGATGACGCTTTGAAGTGAGTCAAAGTTAGAATGCCCTTTCAGTTGGTTGCGTAGTTCGTTGGCTTGGTGGTTGTTATAATAATGTGACCCTCCGCCAGCCTTAAATGATAGGAGACCATTATAATAGGGCAATATATGAAATAGTAACGGAAGGTTCCAATAGACTTGTTTCTGTTTAAAGCTATAACCAATGCTTGGCGTGAAGTTGATAAGTTCCTGTTGCGCTTTACGTCGTGGACTGAAGCTAAAGTGAATGTTCGTCTTGATTGACACTCCCTTCGTCTTGCTCCATTGCACCATGGAAGGAGTGATGAGAGGTGGAAGTTTAACGCTCGTATTGCCATTGCTGGTTAGGTTGAAGCGATGAGAAGAAAGCAAAATGTTTTGCGTGTTCTTCTTATTAAAGAATGTCTTGCGCGGCGTAAATCCAGTTTGTGCCAAGTCTGCTGGCAAGGCAAAACGAGAGATAGTATCGTTCACTTCGTTATAATGCTCTTTGAATTGTGCTTCTTCCGCCTTACGCAGTGCCATAGGACGTATTGAGTCAAAGTATTCGGCGGAGGTGTTGACTTGCGTTGTGTCAATGCGCAGCGCGCAAAGCGTCGTTAGGTCAAAGCGATTTTTCTTCTTATGATTAATACGAACAGGACACATAAAAGAGTGCTGCGCAAAGAGGTCGGTCGTTTCGAACACTCTGTTGCCCAATAACTTAAAGTCCGAAACGATACGCATTCGTTGAGGTACCAATTGGTCGTAACCTTGCTTACCCATACGCGCGTTAATCGTAATGTTTTGTAGCTGATAGTTGAAGTGGAGTAAAAAGTTCGTAACGGCTCCCGTCTTCACATCAACGTCGGCATAGCCGTAGGCTAACTCTTCATTGTTAAATCGACGGTGAATATTTACGCGCATAGTGGTGGGCAGCGTATCATTACCTATGTGCGTAAACGCATATTCGTAGCGGTAAAACTTACGATTGCGTCGATTGAAAGGATTGAGCAGTTGGTCAATAAAGAGTTTGGACTGATAAATTTGGAAGTTGAAACGCCCCATAGCAGAGAACCTTTCAGGACGCAAGTAACGAGCTGTAGAGTGAAAGGCCACAACTTTGCAGTCCACCTCACCTGGCGGACGGAGTTGCAGCTGCAGTTGAGCCTCAGTGACGTATTCGTTTGTTCCGCGTTCCAATCGAGGCATACGCGGAATAAAGCGTACAATGACCCCATTGCGGTGTGTGTACATATTGTGCCGCAAGTAGATCGAAAGGCTACACTCGTCGTTGCTAATCTGATTGGTGTTCTTTAATACTGTGTTGATGCTATCAACAAACGAAAAGATAAGTTCCTCGGGGTGGGCCTTTTGCGCGGAGGCATAAAAAAACATACCAAGCCATAGGCCGACTATAAGAATCGTCCTAACTGACTTGATATGTTTTAAAGGCCATGATAACATAGCGTGATTATGGGGTTAGCTTCGGCTGACGGCCTTTACTCCTTTGACAGTGCGAAGTTTCTTGATTAATCCCGTGAGGCGTTGCGTATCGTCAACGAGAATGGTCAATATGCCAGAGAAGAGACCGTCGTGCGAGTCGATATTGATACTGCGCAGCATGATGTGCTCCTCCTTCGAGATGATAGAGGTAATGTTGTTGACAATGCCCAAATCGTCTTGCCCCACCACGTGAAGCGTAATGGGGTAAGAGCCTTGTCCTTTGCCTGCCCAACGAGCTTTGACGATGCGATAGCCAAAGCGCTCGCGCAAGGCAGGAGCGTTGGGGCAACTCGTGCGGTGAATCTTGATACCGCCACTGACCGTAACGAACCCAAAGATGTCGTCACCATAGACGGGGTTGCAACAACGCGCCAATTGATAGTCTAATCCCTTCAAGTCGCGGCCAATCACCAATTCGTCTTGTTCGCCTTTCGCCTTTTGTGCGATTTCGCTGTCGAGACTAAACTCTTCGGCCGAACGCACGGCAGCCCTTTCGGCAATACCCTGTTCACGCTTTCCAAGCTCGATATAAGTATCGATTACGCGGTTGATGTCCACCTTGTCATCGGCCAAGGCTTTGAAGAAGTCGAAACTCTCTTTGTAGCCTAACTTCTTAATCAATTGATTAACCAACGCCTCGTCCCAGTCAAGTTTTCGATTGCGCATCTTGCGCTCAAGCGTCTCCTTACCCAAGGCTGTTTCGCCAGCAGAGATTTCGCGCACAGCGGCGCGTATCTTTGAGCGAGCGTGGTTGCTCTGAGCAATGTTAATCCACTCCGATTTAGGCTTTTGCGTATTAGAAGTCAAGATTTCGACTGTCTGTCCGCTCTCTAATTCCTGTCGTATCGGGTAGTTCTTGCCGTTAATGCGTCCGCCCACACAGCGGTTGCCCACCCCCGTGTGAATCGTGTAAGCAAAGTCGAGCACAGTAGAGTGAGGCGGTAGGCGATAAAGGTCGCCCTTGGGTGAGAATACGTAGACGTCCTGTTCTTTTAAGTCCGAACTGAGGCTTTGCGTGAGTAATCCCTCATTGCCCGTTTCGAGTGCAGAACGAATGTCGGCCAACCAAGAGTCAACGCCTCCGCTGCTGCTCTTCACGCCCTTATAACGCCAGTGAGCAGCTAAGCCGTGTTCGGCTATCTCGTCCATGCGCTCGGTGCGTATTTGTACCTCCACCCATTTGTCTTCGGGGCCCTTAACGGTTATGTGCAAACTCTCGTAACCATTACTCTTCGGCACGGTAAGCCAGTCGCGCAGTCGCTTCAGATTGCTCTCGTACTTATTGGTAATGAGCGAGAAAACCTTCCAGCATTGCTCCTTTTCTTTAGCCAATGGCGAATCGAGGATAATGCGTATCGCAAACAAGTCGTATACCCCGTGGAAGCCGCATTGCTGCTTCTTCATCTTCTGCCAAATAGAGTGAATACTCTTGGTGCGTCCCTTCATGTGATAACGCAACCCTTCTGCATCAAGCATTTGGCGAATAGGAGCGATGAAGCGTTCGATGTAGGCATCGCGTGAGCGCTTCGTAGCATTAAGGTTGTCCTTAATCATGTAGTAAGCGTCGTGCTCTAAGTATTTAAGGCTCAAGTCCTCCAACTCGCTCTTCAGTTTGTAAAGTCCCAGTTTGTGAGCTAAGGGGGCATACAGATAAGCCGCTTCCGTGCTTACCCGTTGTTGTGCACTGACATTCTCCGTGTCTTTGATGTGGCGCATGAGGTTGACGCTATCAGCGATGAGCATCAGTATAATACGCATATCGCCTGCTTGTGCTATCAAGAGGTTGCGGAAGTTGTCCGTTCGCATCGCCTCCGTCTTCACCTCAATTGATTCGACGCGCAAGAAGCCGCGTAGCGTATTAGCCACGTCTTTTCCAAAGAAGCGTTCCACGACGCTGCATTGCTCATTCGTTCGCACCACGGCGCGAAGCATATAAGCCGTCAAGGCGTGTCCGCGCAGACCAATTTCTTGGACGGCAAGACAAGTTGCCTTCATTGCCATGACCACTTTATTAAGTCCAAACTCGTTGCGTACTAACGTTTCGTCAGTGGCAATGGCGCTGGTAATAAAGTCGGCCAATTTGTGCGCCTCATTGTCAGTAGGGCGCACGTGTTCATTGTGATAGATAGCCAATAGCGCATGAATGAAGTCGTTGCGCTCAGCATTGTGATTGTTTAATTCGCCCATAAGAGTGTCAGTTTTAGAATAGTTTATGTGTTAGAAGCGTGCCGTCACCTGTATGTCAAACGTGTTGTAGTGTGCGTCTTTTGGTGTTGCAGCGTGTCGTGCTGAGCGGTCGTCAGTAAAGGTGTAGTTGAGTTGGAAAATGAGGTTCTTACCTAAAGTGTAATTCCCCGACAGACCGTAGTTCGCACAAAGTGATTGCCAAGAGCGCTTATCGTTTCGATAGCAATCGTAGCGACCGTATATCTTAAGTCCCTTAATAATAGGTACTCCCACCGTAGCATACCAAGCGTCAGAGTGGGTGGGGGCAGTAGCATCGGTCACTACACCACCATACGAACTCATATATTCACCGCGCACTGTCCAGTCGCTTTCATATTTTAGGCCAGCTCCCCAGCGAACGCGCTTTACGTCTTTCAGACTTTTGGGATCAGCAGCGTTATACTTCTCGTTCGTATATTTGCCATTCCAACCAAAGCCACCGATGCAAAGGTCCTTTACGGGCGAGATCCACATGCCGCCAATCACGTCTTTATGCTTGTTCTTGTCCGTATGGTTAATGCCTTGACCATTAAATACGCCCACTTGGTAGTGCACCCACTTGTGACCATCAGAGGCTGGCAACAAGTCGCCCTGCACTTGCAGACCCAAATCGCGTCCCGAACTCTTATTATAGCTGCCTTCGCCATTGCGGTCGTTGATAGAGGCCAACTTCATCGTAGCTTGCGAATAAGAACCCATACCAATGGCTAAGGGGCTCATCGGGTTTTCAAATCCAAACGAACGCTTAAACTGTCCTAACTTTACGCGGAAACAGTCATACTTTTGCCATTCCATAAAGGCATCAAGCACGCGAGGCCCTTTGTTGTCACCTGGAGCACCATTCACCTCCATTTGGAGTTTGTAGTAGAAGTCGCGATAAACGTGACCGTCGAGGTAAAGTCGGATAAAGCGAAGGTCGAACCCCCCGTTCGTATCTTTATGCTTTTGGTCGCTAATGCTATATTTGCCCATGATGTAACCCCCAAACTTTATGCTGGGCTGCATCTTTTGTAGGAATTTGTTATCCGAGTTTTTAGCTGTAAGCGTATAGCCTTCCGTCTCGTAGTCAAGATGGTTCGTATAATCATTAGGAGGCGTATCTTCAGCCCACGTACAAAGTGGCGAGAGTGCTAGAAGAAGGGGAAGTATTTGTTTCATAATATTTTCTTTTGTTATTGCAAAGATAGTGCAAGGTGAGCGCAATGAAAAGGAAAATGCAATTTTTCTTTTCATTGCCGAGCCGCCGCCTATCTTATGTAAAGATAGTGCAAGGTGAGCGCAATACAAAACAAAAGTGTGAAACTCTTTAAGCTAAACTGCAATTTATCGGCCTAATTGGGGGGCGGGTTTTTAACCCGCGGCAGCAGCATGTTGTAATTTATCTGTTTATAGTCGCTAAGCGACTATAAGTAGATGCTCAAAACCTGCTGCTGCCGCGGGTTACAAACCCGCCCCCCAATTAGGCCGATAAATTGCAGTTTATTTTTGTCATAAAAATAATAAGTCCTGTACTGTTTGCGATTAACACGAAGAGTAAATGTCCCTGACGGTGTACCTAAGGGTTTTATCTTATAAGCAAAACAAAAACTCCTCACAAAAGAAGTGTTAAATCTTTTGTGAGGAGATTTGTTTGTATTTATGCTCCAACGCATTGGCTGCGTTTGCAAAAGCGGACGCATTGGGCGGTAAGGTCGTAACCCAACATGGTGCCAAGCATAAAGTCCTCGGCTGGGGTGAGGGCATGCATGGGTTTGCTAATGAAGGTGCGCACCACGTTAAGGCATACTTCGTTGCCAAAGTAAAGGTTGAGTTTGTTAGCCGAAACGGGTTGTTCAAGGTAGGCTATCTGCTGTTCGCTAAGGCGCTGGCGCATAATGGCCGCACACTCACTCGACATGGTGCAAAGCACTAATTGTCGAACACCTTTGCGATATTCGTAAATTTGGTGCATGAATAGCTTGAGTGAGTCGAAACGAGAGAAGTCTTCAGCACACATGGTGATGTTCCTTTTTTTATGATAGTTCGCTTTTGATTGCTTCACACCAAGTGGCAATGCGTGCTTGGTTTTTATCATCGCTATCACTCTCGTCAATAGCAAGGCCTACGAAAAGACCATCGCGACAAACGTCAGAATCGGTAACGTTGTAGTCGGTGGGGGCATAGGCGCCAATAAAGGTGCAGTTTGTGTTTTGCAAAGCATCATAGATTTGGGCAATGGCTCCGCAGAAAGTGTCGGGATAAGAGTCGCTATCGCCACAACCGAAAAGGGCTACCTTCTTGCCCGTTAAGTCGGTGGCTGAAAGGGCATCGATAAAATCGTACCAATCGTCTTGCAAGTCGCCACTTCCCCAAGTTGATGAACCTAACAAAAGGGTGTCGTATGGTGCAACTTCGGTGGCAGCTGTTGTGCCTACGTTGTGAATGTCGTTGGCCGCGATGCCTAAAGTCTGAGCCAAAGTGTTGGCCACTTGTTCGGTGCAGCCTGTTGTGCTGCCGTAAAATATTCCTGTCATAGTGGTTAAATCTTTTAGTTAAAAACAGTGTCTTATTTTTACGGTTGCAAAGGAACGTATAAAAGCGGGGTAGGGCAATACCCAATTGGGGTGAAAAACGACCATGTGAAAGTCTCTCCCCCTAACCCTCTCTCCGGTCGGAGGGGGTAGGGGAAGAGACTTTCACATTGCAGTTTGTCCTTAGTGTTAGAATCTAATCTCTCCACTACCAGCGCAGATCTTGCCGTCAGCGGTGTAGAGTACACCGAACTGACCAGGGGCAATGCCTTGAACGGGAGTGGGGGAGGTGATGAGGAAGCGACCATCGCTTTGGCGCGATAGGTGACCCGGACGTGGACGCTCTGTATGACGTATCTTGAAGAGTATGTCTACTTCGTTGGCTCCCTTCCAAGGGTCGGCTGTGATGAAGTGGAAACCTGTAAGGTGAAACTCGTTGCCGTACAAACCGTGGCAAGCATCGGTGTGTGACACGTAGACGATGTTTTGCTCAATGTCTTTGTCGGTTACGAACCATGGGCCGCCACCTAAGCCGAGTCCTTTTCGCTGGCCAACGGTGTGGAACCAATAGCCTTTGTGTTGACCGATAATGCGACCCGTTTCGCGTTCAACGACGTTGCCCACACGCTCGCCAAGCAGCATACGTAGGTAGTCATTGTAGTTGATTTTGCCTAAGAAGCAGATGCCTTGACTGTCGCGACGGTGGGCAGGAGCTAAACGTTCGCGATCGGCTATCTCGCGTACTTCGTGCTTGAGTAAGTGACCAATGGGGAAGCAGAGCTTTTCGGCCTGCATGTCAGTCAGTTGTGAAAGAAAGTCAGACTGATCTTTGACTGGGTCGGGAGCTGGAGCCAAATAGAGTTGGCCGTCAGTGGGGTCGTGATAGGTCTGAGCATAGTGGCCCGTAGCGATGTAGTCATAGTCATGACCCGCTTTCTCTTCGAAAGCGCCAAACTTGATGAGTCGGTTGCACATGACATCGGGGTTGGGCGTGAGGCCACGTTTTACGCGTTCGACTACATAAGCTGTTACGCGGTCGTGATACTCCTGCTGAAGGTCGATGATGTCGAGGTGAAGTCCATACTTCTTGGCCGTAAGAGTAGAAAGTTCGATGTCTTCTTCGGCAGAGCATGAAGTGCCTTCGCCTTGCATACCAATCTTGATGTAAAAGAGGTCGGGCTTGAGTCCTTGCTCACACATAAGGTGGCAAGCTACGGCACTATCAACGCCACCAGAGATTAAGAGACTGTATCTTTTGTTTTCTTGCATATTCTTGGTTCATCTTTAGTAGGGGCAAAGTTACGATTTTAGCATGAGAAAACAAAAAAACAGACAGTTAGCACTTCTCAAACTATGATGAATAAAAAGTAGCTGAACTGTCTGCTTACCTTAGAGGACTAAATAGAGATTTTGTCGTTTGTAACGAACTTACATGTCAACTTGTTAACTCGTCAATTCGTCAACTCGTCAACAAAAGGACGTTATACTTGTGCGAGAGCCTGGTCGAGGTCGGCGATGATGTCGTCAATGTGTTCGATACCAATGCTCAAGCGAATGGTTGACGGCGTGATGTGCTGCTGAGCCAATTCTTCGGGCGTCATTTGTGAGTGAGTAGTAGTGTAGGGGTGGATAACCAAACTCTTCACGTCGGCTACGTTGGCAAGGAGAGAGAATATCTTCAAGCTATCGCAGAAGCGCCATGCAGCATCTTTGTCGCCATTCACCTCGAAGGTGAAAATGCTACCACCGCCATTGGGGAAGTACTTCTCGTAGAGAGCGTGGTCGGGGTGGTTGGGTAAAGAGGGGTGGTTGACTTTTGCCACCTTGGGGTGGTTGGCCAAGAATTGAACTACCTTCAGTGCATTTTCGACGTGGCGTTCAACACGCAATGAAAGCGTTTCGAGACCTTGCAACAAGATAAAGGCATTGAAGGGAGAGATAGTGGCCCCTGTGTCGCGAAGTACAACGGCGCGAATACGTGTAACGAAGGCAGCCTTACCAGCTACATCGGCAAATACGGCACCATGATAAGAGGGGTCGGGCTTTGCCAAAGTGGGGAACTTGTCGGCATTGGCTTTCCAATCGAATGTGCCACCGTCAACGATTACACCACCGAGGCTTGAACCGTGGCCACCGATGAACTTTGTAGCTGAGTGAACTACGATGTCGGCACCATGTTCGATAGGACGAATGAGGTAAGGAGTGCCAAAGGTATTGTCGACAATGAAAGGTATGTTGTGACGGTGTGCCACCTCGGCTACGGCTTCGAGGTTGGTCACGTCAGAGTTGGGGTTGCCGAACGTCTCGGCATATATTACTTTTGTGTTGGGCTGAATAGCGGCTTCGAGGGCAGCGGTATCATTTACGTTAACAATGGTATGTGTGATGCCCTGACTAGCCAAAGTGTGTGTAATGAGGTTGAACGAACCACCATACAAGTTGTCGGCAGCAACGATGTGGTCACCATTCAATACGATGTTTTGCAGTGCGTAAGTAACAGCAGCTGCGCCACTGGCTACGGCCAAACCTGCAACACCACCCTCAAGTGCAGCAACGCGGTCTTCAAAAACGCCTTGCGTAGAGTTGGTCAAACGGCCATAAATGTTGCCTGCATCACGAAGAGCGAAGCGGTCGGCAGCGTGTTGTGAGTTGCGGAACACGTAAGAGGTAGTCTGGTAAATAGGTACAGCGCGTGCGTCGGTTGCGGGGTCGGGCTGTTCTTGGCCTACGTGTACTTGAAGTGTCTCGAAGTGGTATTTTTGTTCGCTCATAGTTATTGTGTTTTAATTGTTTCTGGGGTGACGAGTTAACGAGTAGGTTACTTTGTACTGCGTATCACTCTTTTGTTGTTATTTTTCGATTGCAAAGTTACGGAGTTTGGAATAAACCACCAAATAATTTTGAAAGGTAGGAAAACGTTACTACTTTTGCGTTGTTAAATAGAAAAACTACTAACAAATATGGCACAAATCGTTTCCTCTACAGAAAAATATTCTATTGATGCTACAGACTTGCAAATATTGCGGGAGTTGCAGCGCAATGCACGTCTAACGACCAAAGAATTGGCGGCACGAGTCAACCTAAGTACAACGCCTGTCTTTGAACGCGTGAAGCGTTTGGAGCGTGACGGCATTATAGATAGGTACGTAGCTGTGCTGAATGCTGAAAAGTTAAATCAGGGCTTTGTGGTGTTCTGTCAAGTAAAGATGAATCGTTTAGGGCGCGACATTGCGGCCGACTTTAACCGAACAGTAAAGGACATTCCCGAAGTGACAGAGTGTTACAACATTTCGGGACAGTATGATTACTTATTAAAGATTCATGCGCCCAACATGAAGTACTATCAAGAGTTTGTGCTAAACGTGTTAGGCACCATCCCCCACCTCGGCTCGCTTGAAAGCACTTTCGTTATGGACGAGATAAAGCATGAATATGGTATTAGTTTGTAAGGAAATTGTAGTAAACCAACTGCAATCAAGGCTGCCCCTACGTAACGTGTGTTAGAAAGCACGTGTTACGTAAGGGCAGACAGATTGCAGTTTGAGTTAAAGCATCATCTATTCACTCCACCAACGCTCCAGCTTTGAGTAGCGCATGCCAGAGGTTGTAGCGATAGTTGGGGGTGAGCGCTTCGAGCGCAGTGGTCACTTGTTGTATGTTAGTGCGGTTTGACACACCGTCAAAGGGACATACCTTGTCAACGGGGTGGTAATCCTGTATTTTGGCCCAACGTTTGAGGTCGGCCTCGGCCATGTGTGCTAAAGGGCGAATAATCGTCATGTCAAACTTACGCATACTGATGCGTACAGGCATGGTAGAGAACGTTCCGTTAAACGTAAGGTTCATCAGTGCCGTGCGCAAGATGTCGTCTTGATGATGTCCTAAGGCTATTTTGTTACAGCCCAAACGTTGCGCTTCGGTGAAGAGCACCTTTCGACGGTTCCACGAACATAAGAAGCAAGGCGTGCGCTTTTCGTTGCGGTCGGGTTCAAACCCCGTTTCAACGAGGTGAAACGGAATGCGCCACTTATCACATTGTGCTTGTAAGTAGCTGGCGTCAGAGGCATAGTGAATGTTACGCATTCTGACGTGGAGGGCTTCAACGCTGAAGTAATGATTGCTGTGTGCCATACGCTCTCCTAAGAGGTCGAGCAAGGAGAGAGAGTCCTTGCCGCCTGACAGGCCGATAAGTATGCGATCGCCTTGTTGAATGAGAGAAAACTCTTTGATAACCTCTCTCATTTGCTTTTGTAGCCGACGGTGGAGTTGGTATTCAGGGCATAACTTCTTTTGTTCAGTCATAGCGTGCTTATTTCATAAATACGAAGTAGACAGCAGCCACTAAGCAGGCAAAGGCTGCAATGTGGTTCCAGTGAAAAGCTTCACCTTTAAACATAAACGTGGCGATGACGGTAAATACGATGAGTGATACCACCTCTTGTATTACTTTGAGTTGAATAAGACTAAAGGGTCCTCCGTTGTCAATAAAGCCAAGGCGGTTGGCGGGTACTTGACACATGTATTCGAAGAGAGCAATTCCCCATGAGAAGAGTATAACGGCAATGAGTGGCCAGTTGCGGCTAATGCCCGTCTCTTGTAGCTTTAGGTGGCCGTACCACGCGAAGGTCATGAAGATGTTAGAACAGATAAGAAGTAATATGGTGTAAAATCCTTGCATGCTTAGTAAATGTGTAAATGTGCGAATGTGCAAATGTGCAAATGCGTTGTGAATGTGCAGTTAAAATTTTTAAGTCATTATTATATTTACACATTCTCACATTCTCACATTTGCACATTTTCTACTCTCCAGCCTTTTTGATTTTGCCCTCTTTCATGAGTTTGGCAAATTCCTTTTTGGCTTTGGCCAGTTGGGCGTTGAAGGCATCGTTGGCGTGAAGACGAGCTACGAGCGCACTGCCTACTACGCGACCTGCGTCAACGTCGCTCTGATAGTGAACGCCACAGATAACGCGACTCTGACCGATTTCAAAACCACGCTTTAAAATTTCGTTTTGACGTTCAACATTAATCTCAGCCAAAACCAAGGCTTCAGCCCATGCCTTCGAAGTGTGGCCAGAGGGGTAAGAACCATTTGGGGCCAACCACTTCTCATCGTTGGGCGTGTGTGACGGTTCGTTAAAGAAGAGGAAGGGGCGCATACGTGTGTAGTAACCCTTCGCCTCGCGCGTGGCGAGGTCGCCAGCGTCTTCCTGCATGTGTGTCATGAGTTTGTAGATCTCAGGCGTATTCTCTTTTGAAATAGTAATACCGAAGGCCTCAGAGAAGGCTCTTGATAGTCCCATCTCGTTGAGGTCAGCATCGTCGAAGGCCTGCTTGCCACGTGGCGTGATGCGTTGCATCTTGCCCCACTTATATTGTGCTTCGTCATAGTTGAAGTAAGCACTGCCCGGTTGGGGTGGGGCAGGGAGCAGTTTGAGACTGCTTGCTACGTCGTTGTATTTCAGATAGTAGTGCTCGTTGTTTTGAGCTTTAGCCGCATTGCCCATAGTGATGCAGGCAAGGGCGAGCAGTAGAATGCTTTTCTTTTTCATTGTATGTAGGTTTATTCAATAGCAGTAATGGTGACGTTTTGGAATACGTCAGTAAATGATAGTAGAGATTGCGTGTTCGCTTTGCGTCGGCGCATTTTCAGTTCGAGCGCAACGTCAAACACGATTTCTTTATCCTTCTCAAATCGTTCTTTGAGTTCGTAAGAATAAATGTCCATGCCCTCCTTCTTGGCCAAAGAGATGAATTGGCGGATTTGTTCCTTTGACGTGGAGGTGAACGAGATGTCGACCGTCGTATTGCCAAAGCGTGGAATGAAGTAAACAATCACTTCAAGTCCAAGAATAACCATAATGGTAGTGACAGCTGCTGCGGCAAACATGCCCGTGCCGCAAGCCAATCCAATGGCAGCTGTCACCCATAGGCCGGCTGCCGTGGTGAGTCCGCGTACTACGTTCTTTTGGAAGATAATCGTGCCAGCACCTAAGAAGCCAATGCCCGATACTACTTGTGCTGCCACACGTGAGGAGTCCTTCAAGTCGAAGCCAAAGCCGTATTGTGAAACGATGCAAAACAGTGCGCTACCTAAGGCCACCAAGAAGTGCGTGCGAAAGCCCGCTTCCTTCGAACGGTAGTCGCGCTCAATGCCTATGCTACCACCTAGTAGCATGGCGATGAAAAGGCGAAGAGTGATGTCGAGTAACATGGGGTAATCTGTTCTTAGTCTTGAGGTTATAAACTAATTTTGAAGATTTACTTAACCTCATTACATTAAAACGCGAAGTTCGCTATTATAAGTCCAATGCCTTCCACCAAGCATCGTTGCCTTGTAGATACTTAGCAAACCAAGCGTAGATGACATTGAGCCAAGCAAGGCGTTTGTTGTAGTCGGTGATGACGTGGTTCTCGCCTTCCACTTGAACGTAGGTTACGTCGCGGCCCAATATCTTCAGTGCATTGTAAAGTTGTTGGCTCTCGTTGGTCGGAACGTTGGTGTCGGCCGTGCCATGTAGAAGTAACAAGGGGGTATGAATCTTGTCGGCATTAAACAAGGGCGATTGCTTCACATAAAGGTCGGGATTATTCCAAGGGAAACTGCCGTACTGAGCCGTTTCGCCGTAAGAGTACCCCCAATAGCCACCGCCCCAATAGCTCGTAATGTTGCTAATGCCCGCGTGAGAGATAGCTGCCGCAAAGATGTCAGTCTGCGTTTGTAAGTATTCCGTCATAAAGCCACCGTAAGAAGCACCGATACAACCAATGTGTTTACTATCAACAAAACTATGAGCCTTACAGAACTCCTTTACACCTTGTATAATGTCGTCGCCCGACTCCTTTCCCCACGTGTTGACATGACGAGCTGCAAACTCCTGCCCGTAGGCCGTTGTGCCGCTGGGATTGAGCACGTAAACGACGTAGCCCTGACTGGCAAAAGTTTGGAACGGATACCACGACTCTAACAAGTTAGACGAGGGTGAGCAGCCACCATAGTAGTAAACAATCATTGGATACTTCTTGCTGCTATCGAAGTTGGGAGGCAACAAGTAGAAACCGTCAATAGAGTCGCCACGTGTAGCCTTGAATTGCCAACTGGTGCTGGGCGCAATGGCCACGTCTTTGTATATTTCGTCAAAGTTGATGCTGCCGATGCGTCGTGTGGTTGGCTTTGTCTTGTTCAGTTCACAGGTGTACATATCGCGTGCGCGCTGTGGTGTCTGACCAAAGAATACCAGGCGAGGAGCAGACTTTGCGTTGGTGGCGAGAGAAAAGTCCTGCACGTAAGTGACGGGCAATTCATATTTTACGACTTGCAGCGTCTTGGGATTGAGACGGAAGAAAGAGCGTCCCATGCGATTGTCGGCAGTAAAATAGATTTGACCATCGCCTGCGTTCCACATAAAGTCAGCCACCGAGGGTGTAAACTGACGTAGCGCGGGTGTAGTCTTCTTCGAAGCAATGTCGTAGAGGTAAAGGCGGTAGTCAAAACCTTGTGGTATCTGTCCCTCTTTCACTTCGTTGCCAATGCCAGCAAAGGCGGCAGGAGAGGCCGAAATGAGCAGTTGCTGTCCGCTGGGTGAGAAACGCGCACTATTGATAAACGTCGTGTCGGCCATGAGCGTTTCAGCCTCGCCCGTGTATGCGTTCATGCGCACAAAGGTGGTGCGATACATAGGCAATTTACTCACGTCGCTGCGTTGATATTGTAATAATAGGTATTTTCCGTCGGCCGATATGTCTGCCATGCTGACACTGGCAGAACCGAAGGTGAGGCGCTGCATGAGTCCTGTTTTGAGATCGTAGCGCCAAAGGCTATTGCGGTTGCGCCAACCCGGCATGCGGTCGTCGGGTTCTTCAATGCGCTTCAATCCGTCTTTAGAAGGTTTTCCCTCCTCATTTCGATTGAAGATGATATAGTCCTCTTTAGGCGAAAGGCTAAATCCGCCATCGGGCAGATGCTCCGCAATTACCTTCTCCTTGCCATTGGCAGGAGTGAAGAGTACCAATTCCTTTCCCGTACCGCTTTGGCGCGTATAGTAGAGTACATCGCGATTGTAGAGCCAATCGAGTGCTACATATTCATTGCGGTGGAGCAATTCACGACCCGTAGCCACTTCGGTAAGGGTAGTCGTGTATTGTGCTTTGCCGTCCTTCTTCGTGTAATAACTAATGGTGACTAAGTACTTGCCAGAGGGCGACAGAGCTACGCTGCGGTAGTGGTCGCCCCAAGTCTGCTGACCAATGGTAAAGGGACGCTTGCCCGTAGCGTTGACTTGTACGTCGGTTAAATTGTCGCCAATTACCCTTACGTCAAAAGAGTCTTTACTTTCCTTATTTGATAACAAGAGTAAAGCCAATTCTGCACGGCCTGGCGCAAGTTTTAATTGCTTATCACCACACTCCTTACCGTCAACGTAGAGTTTGTAATGGCTAAGGCCATTCACCTCGACGCGAGCTTTGGTATAGTGAGCAGCCTGAACGTTAAAGCGTACAACGCGTAGGGTAGACAGACTATCAGCGCCCACAGTGAAGTGGAAACCTTGTTCAATCGGAGTAGCTGCCACGTGAGTAGCTTCGATAAGCGCAGCGTTTTTGTTGAGCGCTTCGTTGGGGTCGATGGCTTGTCCCTTCATGTTGAGCGAATCCGTGACGAAGGGAGTGTATAGCGTGTAGGGACCTTCCATTTGCGCGGTTTTAACCACCAGTGTGTCGCTCGTAGTGGCGGCAAGTGAAAGTGATAATAAGGTAGATAGTAACATATAGATAGAATGTAATAAATCAAGAAAGTGAGGGTGGAGAAAATATACTTTTATTGCCAAGTTGGAGCATTGAGCCCCATCTTGGCAATGCCGGCGCGAGGACGCGTCGCCCCCAATTAAGATGCTTCGTTCCCTTTTAAGGGGTGTCCTAATAAACCTATTTTTAGTTTGTTGATTATGAGATTATAAAGTCACATCACGTTGATAATCAACAAGGCTAACTTTATAACCTTATAACCTTAAAACGTTAAACTTTAAGTCGTTTTGCAGTTTATTCCCTTTCGCGGCTCATCGTCTGAAAGTCCTTTTTGCGCAACTTAAAGCTATTGGTAAGATACTTATCGCGCACCACTTGGTTGGCGGCCAACTCTTCAGGCGTGCCTTGAAATAAGATGCGTCCTTCAAAGAGCAAGTAGGCGCGGTCGGTAATGCAGAGCGTCTCTTCAACGTTGTGGTCGGTAATCAAGATTCCGATGTTGCGGTCTTTCAGTTTCCACACGATGTACTGAATGTCTTCAACGGCGATAGGGTCGACACCTGCAAAGGGTTCGTCCAACATAATAAACTTAGGGTCGATAGCTAAGCAACGGGCTATTTCAGTACGGCGGCGTTCGCCACCTGAAAGTTGATCGCCCAAGTTCTTACGCACCTTTTGCAAGCGGAACTCACTGATAAGACTCTCCAATTTCTCGCGGCGATATTCCTTCGAGCGGCCTGTGAGCTCAAGCACAGAAGCAATGTTGTCCTCCACGCTCATCTTGCGGAATACGGAAGCCTCTTGTGCCAAGTAGCCAATGCCCTTTTGCGCGCGTTTGTAGACAGGGTCTTTCGTGATTTCTTGGTCGTCAATAAAGATGCGTCCGCCATTAGGTACGACCAAGCCCGTAGTCATATAGAACGAGGTCGTCTTGCCCGCACCATTCGGCCCGAGCAATCCCACGATTTCGCCTTGTTTTACGTCAAACGAAACGCCATTTACCACCGTACGCTTGCCATACTTCTTAATCAGGTTTTCAGAGCGTAGCACCATTGAAGTGGGCGTAGCACTTGGCGAACTTACGGCTTCTGCTTCAGACGCAGGAATGGTTTCATTAGCCTTATTCTTATGTATGTTGAAGAAAGGAATCATTCTCGTATATTATAGTGTGCAACGATTGTATTGTGCAAATGTACGATTAAAGTGTAAATTAGCAAAAGGGCAAAAGAGCAAAATGGGCTTTTCTTGTGTTACGATGTACGTGGTTAACTGTGATTTACTACGCGGAATATACATGTTGAATGTCCAGAAATCTTCTCTTGTGTAAAAAATACGCAAAAAAAGTTTGGTAGCTTAAGATTAAGTCTTTACTTTTGTGGCGTAAAAATAACACAACAAGAAAATGGAAGAGAATAAACTTACAAATGAAGAACTGAAATATTGCTATAAATATCCTCACCCGAGTGTGACGACAGACTGCGTAATATTTGGTTTTGACGGTACGAAACTGAGTGTGCTATTAGTAAAGCGCGGTGTAGAACCTTATAAAGGACGTTGGGCTTTCCCAGGTGGCTTTATGAACATGAACGAGAGTGCAGAAGAGGGAGCTTTGCGCGAGTTGCAAGAAGAGACGGGGCTTAAAGGAGCGTATATTCGTCAGTTTCATACCTTCACCGCTCCTGAGCGTGACCCACGTGAGCGCGTCATCACGATTGCTTATTATGCTTTGGTAAGAATGCAAGAAGTTGCCGGGGGTGACGATGCTGACGATGCTCGTTGGTTCACACTTGATGAGGTGCCTCAATTGGCTTTTGACCACGACCAAATACTTCGTAAGGCGCAAAAGGCCTTGCGCCAGCAAATCCATTTCGAACCCATCGGTTTTGAACTATTGCCTGAAGCGTTTACAATCAAAGAGTTGCAAAACCTTTACGAGGCAATATTAGACGTTCACTTTGACCGCCGCAACTTTTACAATAAAATGAAACGGCTCGAAATGCTTGACGCAACGAACGAGAAGGTGAATCCTTCTAAAAAGAAAGAAGCCATCCTCTTCCGCTTCAACAAAGCCAAGTATAACGAATTGAAGCAAAAAGGGTTTAGATTAGAATTTTGAACACCTACTTAAAATCTTAAGTACCATGTTAGGAGCAATTATTGGTGACATTGTGGGCAGCACCCGCGAATGGCACAACATTAAGACCACGGATTTTGAACTTGTGCCTTTAGGCAGTCGCTTTACTGACGATACAGTGATGACACTTGCCGTGGCAGAATGGTTGATGCAAGATGTACTGCATCGCCCCGAAACCTTAGTCGCTTGTATGCAGCGTTTAGGCCGTCAATATCCGGACGCAGGTTACGGTCGCAGTTTTAAACAGTGGATATGGAGTGAAAATGCCCAAGCTTACCATAGCTATGGCAATGGTTCGGGCATGAGAGTAAGTCCCGTAGGTTTATATGCTAGAACGCTCAAGGAAGCATTAGAGTTGGCTCGCATTACGGCTTCCGTTACGCACAACCACCCAGAGGGTATCAAAGGAGCGCAGGCCATTGCCGCCTGTGTCTTTCTCAAAAAATATGGTAAGAGCGATGCCATTATTCGTCGTTTCATATCAGACTATATAGAATATAACTTACACTTCCGTTTGGCAGATCTTCGTCCGCAATACACGTTTGACGTGACTTGTCAGGGCAGTGTGCCTATTGCCATTCAAGCCTATTTAGAAGGTGAAGATACTTCTGCGGAGTACGCTTTGCGTTTAGCGATATCGTTGGGTGGTGATTCTGATACGATTGGTGCGATGACGGCGGCTATTGCTGATGCTGAACGATTTAATACTCTCTGCAGCAAAGAGACCTTCTCGTCAGAACTCGTAAGAAAATGTCGTGCTTTGCTTACTGCAGAGTTGCTCGATATTAACGACCGATTTGAACATTTCTTGGTGCAAAGACAGTCCGCCCTTTTACGAGAAAAGCGCACAGAATGTCATAGTTCGATGACGACTGAGACTATCAAGGCTCAAACGCGCGACCGCATTCGAGGTTCACTCATCGGAGGCGCGATAGGTGATGCCTTGGGCTATCCCATAGAGTTTATGAGTCGCAATAGCATCTTGTCGCAGTACGGTCGTCGCGGCATCACCACGTTTAGTCTTGATCGCCAAGGCAAGGCATTGATTAGTGATGATACGCAGATGACGCTCTTTACGGCCAACGGACTTTTATTTGGTGTTACGCGCGGATACACGCATGGTGTTGCGGGTCCACCCGAGTCATACGTTCGTTTCGCTTATTTGGATTGGTATTACACACAAGGTGGTGGCGCAGACGTTAAATTCCAACCACACACGTGGCTTCACTCTCTGCCTGAATTGAATAGCCTTCGTGCGCCAGGTAATACCTGTCTGTCAGCTTGTGAAGCATTGCTTCATCATCGAGAGGTAAAGAACTATAGTAAGGGTTGTGGAGGTATTATGCGCGTTGCCCCGATGGCGCTATTGTGTGCCGGATATTGGAGTCGTAATAAGCGCTTTTATGGTGAGGCTGAAATGGACAAGGCTGGTGCTGAAATAGCAGCCATTACTCATAAGCACCCTTTAGGCTTCTTGCCTGCAGCCATGCTAACTCACCTTCTTTTTCAAATAATTCAGAAGAATGAAAAAGTAGTACGGACTTCTATTGCAGACATGGTTCTTGATAGTACACATGCACTTCTCAACTTTGGTAACTATCGTCGCGAAACGGCTTATCTATCCAAACTGACAAGAGAGGCCGTCGTGTTAGCCCTCAACGATGAAAGCGATGCTGAAAACATTCGTCGATTAGGTGAAGGTTGGACGGGTGAAGAGGCGTGGGCTATTGCCGTCTATTGTGTAGTTCGTCACGTTGACAACATAGAAGAGGCTATTCTTGCCGCCGTCAATCATGATGGTGATAGTGACTCTACAGGAGCCATTTGTGGCAACATCATGGGAGCTATTTATGGTTACGAGGTCATTAAGCGGCTCAACTTATGTTGTCCGCGCGGAATGGATTTAGAGCAAACGCTTGAGTTAGCTCCTATTATTCTTTCCATGGCTGATGACCTTTATACAAGTTGTATCATTGATGATTACGCTCCGATTGATATGCCCGAAAAGGAACAATGGTACGAGCGCTATTGTTGTTGTAAAGCCACATTTGGAAAGAGATAAGCTGTAATTTATAGAACAGACGGGTGCACGAACGCGTTATGTAGGACCGATAAATAGAACTAAATAGTTCTTTATTTGAGAAAGTACCCTTTCCTCAAATGATGTAATATTTTCATATTTATTTGTATTTTTGTCACGAACGTTGTATGGTTATAGATCGGACACTCTTATATAGCATTCCGTTTATAAGAAAAAGGATAAATGAGCGTGAGGGAGTTACGGATTATAAATCTTTAAGTAATAAAATTAAAATACCAAAATACCAAAATCGGCTTTTATCTATAATGAACTTTCCATCTTCATTTTTGTCCTTCCTATTTTTGCGGTGTTAAATGGCGTAACAATCATAATAAGTAACCCTTTAAAGCGGTTGTATACCAAAAGTCCTGTATTCATAGTTTTATTTATTTCGGTATTTCTGATTTCTTTCTTTTTAGATAATTATTTCTTTTGGAATGAAGACAGATACCTCACATTCTTTCCTTCTTTTAAGAAAGAACATATAATAAAGAGATTAGCATGGATAGTCGGAACTTTTGCTGCATTAGTTTTACTTACAGTACTAAATATAAGGACCTTTTGTTACATTATAAATGCATCTAAATAATTATGCGAATAGCTTACATATTCAAATAACCCCCCACGTGACATCAATAATTGGTCAGGCACTCCGTACCATATTGTATCAGCATTGAGCAAATACCATGAAGTAGATTGGGTGGTGGCACTCTACATGGAGCTTTGTGGTATCACCGTTTTTTTAATAATAAGAAGTCGTTTAATTTGTTGGATTATAATGAAGATATAGGCCATGTGGTATCAAACTTTGTAAAAGATGGGAAGTATGACATTGCGATTTCTTCTACATATTCCATGTGCTCGCTTCTCTCACCCTGCTCGAATACAAGTGTCGTTGGTACGGTGTGAACCTCATAAAGATAGATCGCTTCGCCCCAAGCTCGAAGACCTATGGCAAATGTGGCTATGTGTATAAAGGATTGAAACTGAGCGAGTGCAGTTAGACTTGTCCAGAGAACATACAAACGCACTCCTTGCAACGCTTATTGTATTTGCAAGGAATGCTCATCAAAAAAGAATCATAAGAACTTGCGAGGTATGGCAAAAATCCATACCTTTGCAATGAGGATTCCGTAGCTAATGACTACCGATTCCTCGACACGAGAGAACTATTTATTATTTGTAGTTCTCTCGCTTTTTGTATATTAAAGAAATTTTGTCTTCTGTTCTCAACCAAACTTCCTGAATATCTTGTCCTTGTTTCTGGCGTACAATTATATTATGAAGAATATAGTGGTCTGTAAGATTTGGTCTATCCAGAATCAAATGGCTTGCTTGTTTTAATCCATCATTGAGCATATTTTTTAATGCACGTTTCGGATTATTTGTTAAGAATCCCTCATGCTCATACCAAAGTCCATCAACGTTCAAATCAGGACATTTACCCTCATATTTAGTGCCGATTAAAGATTTATAATACTTTGAATACTCAAATTCTGGAGGACGTTTCATCTTGGGGGTAAGAACAATATTTGAACCTTTCAATGCAAAGTGCTCAGCTATTTGTATCAGTTTTTTGTAGTCATTATCTGATGAATTAACGTATTTGGGAATAGTAATCGTTCCCTTGCCTAACTTGTATTTTACCTCTTTCCAACCTACAATATCTCCAACAGCCTTCATATTATCCCTCACGAAGTAAGGCAGCTTTCCGTTCTTGCGCGCCAAGTCCAATTTCTTAGCATTGCGCTCGCACCATTTAGAGAACTTATCTGGCACGTTTTGTACAAGATTAGGAGATTGATAAGCTTCGTATTCTTCTTTAGGCATTTTGCGAAGTTTCTTCCACTCATCACTTTTCCTGTCCATTAGAATAGGAGACACTGAACACATGCAGCGAGGATGCCAACCGCGCCACATGAACGACCCCGTGTCCTAAAAAGTCGTGGCAGTAAGAAGCAGGTAAAGAGAGGAGGTATTGGTATCTCAGAAGCCATTAAATCTTTAGTTTAGCGGTAGTTCACTCAATTCCATTGTATTTCTATATGAGTTTGTTAGAATATATATGAGATGCTTACAATGAGAAATTAACTATCACATTGTCATAAATACAACAAATGGGGGCTGGCCATAGGCCAGCCCCCATTTGTTGTATTTATGACTTTTTATTTATACAAGAAGCGCTTGATGCTACGCTTAGGTGTCTTTTCGAATTCCGTTTCGTAGATTTCGATGGCTGAGATACGCTCGTATGAAGCCACCATGGTGTTAATGTCCTTGCGGTTTTGCTCCATGGCAGCGCGGAGACCATTCTCGTTGAGTCCGTCGCGCTTGGCCTCGTCGTAGTCGGGGTAGATAAGCGCCACCAACTTCTCGCCACGTTGTACTACGATGCTTTCGTTAACGTAGGGTAGCGTGTTGATCTTGTCTTCAATCTCTTCAGGATAGATGTTTTGGCCTGAAGCACCCAATAGCATATTTTTGCTACGGCCACGAATGTAAAGGTTGCCCTCTGCGTCTATCACACCAAGGTCGCCCGTGTGGTACCAACCGTCAACGAGTGTGGTACGTGTAGCTTCATCATTCTTGTAGTAACCTAACATCACGTTGTCGCCACGTGTGAGAATTTCGCCAACGGTGTGTTGTGGGTCGTCGCTGTCTATCTTAATTTCCATGCGTGGCGCAGCCTTACCACACGAACCCTTGTGGAACTTCTGCCAATCTTCGTATGCAATGATAGGTGCACATTCGGTAGCACCATAACCTACCGTGTAGGGGAAATGTATCTTATTGAGCAAGTCTTCCACCTCGCTATTGAAGGCAGCACCGCCCACGATGATTTCATAGAAGTTGCCACCGAAGGCAGAGATAAGTCCTTCACGTACTTTGTCAAGAATGCGTCCGCTGATGAAAGGCAACTTTAAGAGAACCTTCATACTGGGCGTTTGCAATTTAGGCAATACGTTCTTCTTGATAATCTTCTCGATAATCAAAGGTACAGAGATGATAATCGTTGGCTTTATCTCGCCAAAGGCTTTGAGTACAATCTTGGGCGAAGGAATGCGTGTGAGGTAGAACACGTGACAACCATGCAAGAATTCGAAAATGAACTCAAACGCCATTCCATACATGTGAGCCAAAGGTAACATTGAAATGATGTGGTCACCCTTCTTCACTTGGTGGCCTAACACCTCGATAGCGAATTGATAGTTTGACCACAAGGCACGGAAGGGAATCATTACGCCCTTAGAGTTAGACGTCGTACCACTGGTATAGTTAATCATGGCCAGTGCATTGGGGTCGGGGGTGTGGGGATAGCTAATGTGTTCTTTGCGGAAGTATTTCGGATACTTCTTACCAAAGAGTTCATTCAAGCGTTCGCGTGCATTGGTAAGCAATTCGCTACGTGAGAGGAGGAGCGAGTAATCGGGAATGTTGATGATACCTTCCAAGTGGGGCATGGCCGTAGCGTCTAATTCGGGCCATACCATATCGCCAACGAATAGAATTTTGGCTTCAGAGTGGTTGACTATGTCGTGCACCTGTTGCGCTTTAAACTCGTGCAGAATGGGTACTGCTACAGCACCGTAGGTAAGGGTGGCTATGAAAGCGGTTGCCCAGTGGGCACTGTTGCGGCCGCAAAGAGCAATTTTATCTCCTTTTGCCACACCCGCATTCTCAAACAAAATGTGAAGCTTTTCAATCTTTCGCGCCACATCTTTATATTGCAAGGTAATGCCTTGGTAATCAGTCAGTGCGTCGAGGTCCCAATTAGTCTTCAGACTCTCGGCTATTAAATCGACGAAATCGGTATATGTTTCCATCAGATGTATTTAGTAGGGCCAACTCATTGTAATGCTCTTAATGGCTGAATTGGCACATTAGATTAAGTTTTGTGCAAAAGTAGTAAAAAATATAAGGCTATACTATGTCGGACTATATTTATTTTTTATTTTGACAACTCAATTGTGCGAAAAAGCAGTATTTTTGTTGCCAAAATGTTCAAAAAGGTATTCCGTCGAATGCTTAAAGAAATAGATTATGGACGAGAAAAAAAGAAAGATGCTTTATGCCGCATCGGGTGTAGGCATTGTGTTGTTGGTAGTTTTTTATTGGTTGTTCTTTGCCAGTTTTAGTTCAAGCAAGGCGGCATCGTACGTCTATATTGACAAGGACGACACCGTTGATTCGGTTTACGTAAAGTTAAACCAAACGGCAAAGCCCAGACAAATGGTGGGCTTAAAGATATGTGCCACTTTGATGGGGTATGGGTCGCATGTGCATGTGGGTAAGTATACGACGGGGAAGGGCATAGGCTCTTTTGCCTTGGCGCGCAATCTGCGTGGCGGTCGTCAAGCAGTAGTAGAATTAGTAATCCCCGTTGTACATACGATTGACGACTTAGCAGGTCGCTTGGCACAACAATTAGGGGCAGACTCGCTGACTTTCGACCGCGCCTTCAATGACGAAGCAGCACTGAAGGAGTTAGGCTTTAATAAGACTTCAGTGGCTTGTCTTTTTATACCGAACACATACGAAGTATATTGGGACATTACTCCACAGAAGTTGCTCAAGCGCATGAAGAAAGAATACGATGCGTTTTGGACTTCCAGTCGTAAGGCACAGGCCAAGGCTGCTGGTTTAACTCCCAACGAAGTGTACATCTTAGCTTCTATCGTAGAGCAAGAGTCCACCAATGAACAAGAGCGCCCGATGATAGCCGGTATGTACTTAAACCGTCTGCATCAAGGCATGAAGTTGCAGGCCGACCCTACGGTAAAATACGCTTTACATGATTTTGGTCTACGTCGTATCATGCACAATCACTTGACGGTTGATAGTCCTTATAATACGTATCGATACGAAGGACTTCCCATTGGCCCTATTTGCATCCCGTCGTTGAATGCTATCAAGTCAGTCTTGAACTATGCACACCATGACTATATATATATGTGTGCTAAGGAGGACTTTTCAGGTACACACAACTTCGCTGCCACTTACGAGGAACACATGGCCAACGCCAAACGCTATGCCGACGCGCTGAACGAGCGTGGGGTAAAGTAGGAAAAAACCTCTCCCCCTAAGTCCCTCCCCCAGTTGGGGAGGAGCTTAGGGGGAGAGGTTTTTACATTCTCCACAGCCGGATGCCGATAGATGAGGGGTGTTCTTTTAGATATTGGCGCAACGTTTTAGGTTCTTCTACCACTTTGTGGTGAATAGATGAGGCGTTGAGCAAGTGCAGTTTACCGTCTTTACCCCATACGGCAAAGCCAAGGTGAGAATAGTCAATGCCCTTTTTGGTAGTGACGATAGCAATGAGGTCACCATCGTGAATGGCCGAAAGTTCCTTCTGTGAAAGGCTTGTATATTGTTCCATTAAGTAACGTCCGTCAGGGCCATTGTAGCGTTGCTCCATGCGAGCAATGCTATCCACCCATTCGGGGTGAAGTTTTAAGAACTTATATCTGTCGGGGTGAACAGACATATAATTGTTTTGTACGTTGATAACAGTCGTGTACTTTGTAGGGAGCGTCACTTCCTTAATGATACCTTTATCCTTGTTGTTGTGCCACCACCAAGAGAAGTAGTGTAGACGCGAAAGGTAGCCATTCATCTGTCCGTCCCAATACCGAAGGCGTTGCAGATTGTGGCAATAGTCCGCAAAACTGTCACTATGCTGACGTTTTGTCAGTGCAAGTGCCAGCGTCGTCTCAACCAAAGTCGTACAATCGAGTTCGCGGAGATTGACAACCAACTGTTCGGGGTCGGCTACCTCAAGTGTTGAGGCTACATAAGGAATTCCTTTCAACTTTCGTGCATAAAAGAGTGCGTCGTTGCCTGTAGGTTTTATTTTGAGAAGTTCAACCACGCGTGCAGAGTCTGTTTGGGTGTAGATTGTATGACTTAAAATGTTGTCAGTCGTATCAACCTTTTCGCTCGTGCTTAGTTGTGTTGAGGCTTGTTGTCGTGTTTCCGTCGTTTGCTTAGATGTAGCATTGTGACAAGACAATAAACTGAGAGGAAATAATAGGCTGAGTAGAATTTGTGTCATTCCGTTTACGTATGAATTATTGAATCTTATCTTGCAAAGGTATCAAAAAAACTCCATCCTTGAGTTATTCAAGGGTGGAGTTTAATTAATCAGTAAAACAGATATTGAAGTTGTCTAAACTTTTATGAAGTTCAAATATAATCTTCGTCAGAAAAGTTTAGACGACTTCATTACTTAATCAAGTCAACAGAGCGGTTGATAAACTTGCTGAGCGCCTCACCACGCAACAAACCATTTTGCAACAAGGCCAAGTCGATGAGTTGAGGTACGACGGGGTTTTGCTTGCCGTATTCAGCCCAAACCTGCTTGCGAGCCTCCTCTTGTGCAGCAATGTCGTCGTTGCACTTCTTCATGTCCTCTTTGTCAGCGTCGGTCAACTCTTCAGGCTTCTTGTCCTTCTGGCTCTGCTCAATAGCCGTGTGGCGTGCGTGCAAGCCTTTGAGTTCACTCTCAATAGGTTGCAACTTGTCAGCCAATTGACTCTTCATGTCAGCGAGCACCTCTTTAATTAAGCGGTGGTCTGCATTCAAAACGACGTTGTACATATCAGGCATTTCGCCATAGAATGACATACCTTGCTGATAGCGACTGGCATCCTTCATACGGCGCATGTATTCGCTTTGCGTAATAAGAATAGGAGTACCATTCTCACCCATAGCAGCAGACTCTACATGGAATTGCGTCTTGTCCATAGTCGGCATTTCAGCAGTGAATACACCCGTAAGTGATGCATTGTCGTCAGCGCTCAACTCATTCTTTGGAGCATCGTCCTTCTGAATGATGCGGTCGATAACGTCGCCATCGACGCGGCTGAAGCGGCACTTCTCCAACTTCTGCTCCAACATGCTCACCATCGGTGTGTCAAGTTGACCGTCGAGCAACAATACGCTATAACCCTTAGCCTTAGCCGTTTCGATGTAGCTAAACTGCTCGTCCTTGTTGGTAGCGTAGAGGTAGATAAGGTTGCCGTCTTTGTCTGTCTGATTGTCCTTAATCAACTCCTTATACTCATCGTAAGTGAAGTACTTGCCTTCAACGTCTTTCAACAAGGCATAGTTCTTAGCCTTATCGTAGAAGTCCTCTTCAGAGAGCATGCCATAGTTGATGAACAATTTCAAGTCATCCCACTTCTGCTCAAAGTCCTTACGATCAGACTTAAAGATAGACTGCAAGCGGTCGCTTACCTTCTTCGTGATATATGACGAAATCTTCTTAACATTCGCATCGCTCTGTAAGTAGCTACGGCTAACGTTCAAAGGAATATCAGGAGAGTCAATCACACCGTGAAGCAAAGTCAAGAAGTCAGGCACGATGTTTTCTACTTGGTCAGTAACGAACACTTGGTTGCAGTACAACTGAATCTTGTTGCGGTGAACGTCTAAGTTGCTCTTAATGCGTGGAAAATAGAGTACACCTGTGAGGTTGAACGGATAGTCAACGTTGAGGTGAATCCAGAAGAGCGGTTCGTCAGACATCGGGTAGAGTTCGCGATAGAACTTCTTATAGTCTTCGTCTTTGAGGGTTGAAGGAGTCTTTGTCCAGAGTGGGGTAGTGTCGTTGACGACATTGTCTTCTTCGGTGTCCACCTGCTTGCCGTCTTTCCATTCCGTCTTTTTGCCAAATGCAATGGCTATGGGTAAGAAGCGGCAATACTTTGTCAGCAATTCTTGAATTTTATTCTTCTCCAAGAATTCCACACAGTCGTCAGACACGTGTAGCACGATGTCAGTACCACGATCGGCCTTTTCGCAGTCGTCAATCTCGAAGGCGGGAGAACCATCGCAGGTCCATTTTACGCCCTTCGCATCGTCGCGATAGCTACGAGTGATGATGTCAACGCGGTCAGCCACCATAAAGGCTGAGTAGAAGCCAAGACCGAAGTGACCGATGATAGCAGAAGCGTCGTCTTTGTACTTCTCAAGGAAATCGTTAGCGCCAGAGAAGGCAATTTGGTTGATGTATTTGTCAATCTCTTCAGCGGTCATACCGATACCACGATCGCTGATAGTAAGTGTCTTGGACTCCTTGTCAACCGATACGTGTACAGTCAAGTCGCCCAACTCGCCTTTGAAATCGCCCTTCATGGCTAGTGTCTTGAGCTTCTGAGTGGCATCAACAGCGTTGCTTACAATTTCGCGTAAGAAGATTTCGTGATCGCTATAAAGAAACTTTTTGATGACGGGGAAGATGTTCTCCGTCGTAATTCCAATATTACCCTTTTGCATGGTTGTTCTTTTATACTTTTTGTTATACTTTTTGTCGTAAGTGATGCAAATGTCGTGCCAAATGAAGTATAGGTTTTTGAAAAACTGCATTTTATCTGCCTAATTGGGGGCGCCCTAATTGGTGGGGCGGGTTTTTAACCCGCGGCAGCAGCAGGCTTGGACATCTACTTATAGTCACTAAGCGACTATAAGCAATATGCTGCTGCCGCGGGTTAAAAACCCGCCCCCCAATTAGGCAGACAAATTGCAGTT
>OBRR01000055.1_pt1 | contig 33483 bp, 27 predicted proteins | sample 1494901 | NCBI WGS metagenome assembly OBRR01 (sample SAMEA3360689, study PRJEB22359) | human gut metagenome | biome: ENVO:urban biome; feature: ENVO:human-associated habitat; material: ENVO:feces | place: Bangladesh | collected 2011
CAGTGTTTTTAAATCGCTCCCACAGTGTTTTTAAATCGCTCCCACAGTGTTTTTGTTTTTCTCCCTCAGTGTTTTTTGAATGAAACATTGAAACTAAAAATGAAACATAGAAGTCGTATGTTTCAGCCTTCAAAAGTATTGATAATCAATAGGTTGAAACATAAAAATGAAACATGAAAGCAAAAAACACCATTGGTAAAATATACGTAAGTCACTTGTCTCCCTAATTGGGGGGCGGGTTTGTAACCCGCGGCAGCAGCAAGTTCTGTTATGTATGTTCTCGCGCTAAGCGACTATAAGTAGATGCTCAAAGCTTGCTGCTGCCGCGGGTTACAAACCCGCCCCCCAATTAGGGTTAAACACCTCCTTCATTACCGCCAGAGAGTTAAGCTCAGGGAAGTTAGGCACGTGAAGCCTATAATATATATTAATGTATTCCAGTAAGCGTGATCGTTCCGCTCCCGAAAATCGGAAAAAACGCATCGAGTCATAACGCATGCGCATCAGTTTAGGCACTAAGGCAGCATCAGTAGGCGTGAGAAAGTCAGGGTGGGGTGGTTGTTGTGGAACGAAGCAAGCTGCGCGTAAGTCGAAGTAGTCGCCAGGGGCAGCCTCTTCAACGTTGGGCATAAAGCCTAAGAAGTGCGCCAAATGAAGTAAGAATACGAGGTGAAAATTGGCGTACCCCTGCGTACATGTGTCCAACCATTCCACCGAACGCGCTATATAATTATATAATAGGCGCGCATCAGGCTCGTTGCGTACCGAATGGTGAAGTACCTCGGCAAGGAATAATGCAATGCATGACTTTGCAGCATCGAAAGGCAATGAACAGAAAGGCACCGCCACCTGTACTGCCTTCGGACGTTGAAAGTTCGCACGCGGCCGTTCGTCCCATTCCATTTCTAATAAGGCCAACGGTTGAAACAGCGAATGACGCACCGCAGCACGCTTGCTCCGGCTAATGCGCACCATCATTGTGACGCACCCTGCCAACTCCGTAAGTAAGTCTACTATCAACTGTTCGTCGTTATAACGCGTAATATGTAATACGATAGCTCGAGATTTCATATTGCAAAGGTGCTACTTTTCTTTTGTATAAAGTGTTCTTTATGGTGTATTTTATGTTGTAAAAGTGTTCTAAATGGTAGAAAAACACACAAAAAGCACTTTTTTTGAAAAAAAATAGCGAGAAGGCTTGGTAGATATAGTAGGAAGTACTACCTTTGCACTCGCAAATGAGACATAACAACAACGCAAACAACAAACAAGCGGTGTTGAGCTCAGAAAGCGATGGTCCCTTCGTCTATCGGTTAGGACGAGAGATTTTCATTCTCTAAAGAGGAGTTCGACTCTCCTAGGGACTACTAATAAAAAAGAAGAAATAAAAAATGGCAAACCACAAATCATCTGTAAAAAGAATTCGTCAGACGGCGTCTCGCAGACTGCACAACAGATATTACGCTAAGACAATGCGTAATGCAGTACGTAAGCTCCGCGCTACGACTGACAAAGCAGCTGCCACCGAACTTCTGCCGAAGGTTCAGAAGATGTTGGATAAGCTTGCTAAGAATAATATCATTCACAAGAATAAGGCAGCAAACATTAAGAGCGGTGTGATGAATCACATCAACAAGCTTGCTTAATTCAAGTTTTTGGTTCATAAGGTAAAAGGTTTAGTCCTCTGTTGAAGCAATTCAACAGAGGATTTTTTTTGTTTTATTGTCTACGATCGTCAATTTTATTCCATACATTCGTTCATTCTATTGTTTACATTCGTCAATATACCAAACTATTGGTATGTCAAATTGTCACAATAAGTTGTATCTTTGCATCGTCAAAACAATAAAACATCATGTTTTGCTAACAATTTGATGAGAATAATCAACAAAAACTTTGAACGATATGAGCCAAATTTATCAATCGCTCACCCAATTGGTGGGCAATACCCCTCTGCTTGAGGTAAGTAACATAGAGAAGGAACTCGGCCTCAAGGCCCGCGTGGTCGTGAAGTTGGAGTATTTCAACCCAGGCGGCAGCGTGAAGGACCGCGTAGCGTTAGCTATGATTAATGATGCTGAAGAGCGAGGTGTGCTTCAGCCTGGAGGCATTATTATCGAACCTACCAGTGGCAATACAGGCATCGGTCTGGCTTGGGTAGCTTCAGTTAAAGGCTATCGCCTCATACTCACCATGCCCGAAACGATGAGCCTCGAACGTCGCAATTTGCTCAAGGCATTGGGTGCAGAATTAGTGCTCACGCCAGGTGCAGAAGGTATGAAGGGCGCTATTCGGCGTGCACAAGAACTGCAACAAGAGCATACAGGAAGTTTTATTCCTCAGCAATTTGAAAATCCTGCCAATCCCGCTGCCCATACCCGCACTACAGCTGAAGAGATATGGCGCGATACTGACGGTAAGGTAGACATTTTTGTAGCTGGTGTCGGAACAGGTGGTACGCTAAGTGGTACGGCACGTGGCTTAAAGAGTCACAATCCCGCTATAAAAGCTTATGCCGTAGAGCCAGCTACGAGTGCGGTGCTCGAAGGTCAACCCTCAGGACCTCATAAGATACAAGGCATTGGAGCCGGTTTCGTGCCCAAAAACTTTGACCACGCAGCAGCCGATCAGATTCTTCCCATTGCCGACAACGATGCTATTCGCGCTTCACGCCTATTGGCCAGCAAGGAAGGCTTGTTGGTAGGCATCTCGTCTGGTGCTGCCTTACACGCTGCCATTGAATTAGCTAAGCAACCCGAAAATGAAGGTAAGACCATCGTTGCATTGTTGCCCGACACGGGTGAACGTTACCTCTCAACCGTACTGTACGCCTTTGAGGAATACCCCGTGTAAAACATATAATAAACTGTAATTTGTCTGCCTAATTGGGGGCGGGTCCTCACCTGGGGGCGACGCGTCCCCGCGTCGGCATTGCCAACTTGGGGTTCGATGCCCCAAGCTGGCAATACTTGAATTAGTGATATTCATGTATTTGTTAGTCAAGGCATCGAGCCTTGACTAACAAATGCCGACGCGGGGACGCGTCGCCCCCAGGTTAGTTTGCGTTCGTGGCGCATAACTGTTTTACAATTTATCTGCCTAATTGCAGTTTATTATTTTAATGTACATTTCTGTAGCCTCACGTATTTCGCTGAGGGTGATGAACTCTTCGGCAGTGTGAGAGCGGGCAGAGTCACCTGGGCCCATTTTGAATGAGGGGAAGCGCATGAGGGCTTGATCACTTAGCGTGGGCGAACCGAAGGGAGTTCGACCTTCGGCAATGGCGGCTTGTACAATGGGGTGATTGATGTCGATGCGTGAGGAGTGCAAGCGTGTAGAACGAGGCGTGATGTCGCAGTCGGGTAGGTGTTGACGGATAATGCTTAAAAGCTCTTCGTTGGTGTAACATTCGTTGGCGCGCACGTCGACTACAAACTGACACGTGTCGGGTACAACATTGTGCTGTGTGCCAGCATTCACCATGGTAACGGACATCTTGACTGGACCTAATAAGTCTGTCTGTTGCTCGAACTGATAGGTGCGGAACCATTCGATGCAAGGTAGGGCCTTATAAATGGCATTCACTCCTTCGTTACGTGCTGCGTGGCCCGAACGGCCGTGCGTAGTGCAGTCGAGAACCATAAGTCCCTTCTCGGCTACGGCAGGTTGCATGCCAGTCGGCTCGCCCACGATAGCTACATCGATGGGAGGCAATAAGGGAAGTACAGACTCTATGCCGTTCTTGCCCGATACCTCCTCTTCGGCGGAGGCCAGAAAGATGAGGTGATAGGGGAGCGTAGCGTCGTCCTTTAAGGCCAAAAACACTTGCATTAGCGTTACCAATCCGCCGCCACAGTCGTTGCTGCCGAGCCCATAAAGGCGGTCGTTCTCAATGGCAGGCGTGAAAGGGTCGTGCACCCATGAAGCAGCAGGCTTTACCGTGTCAATGTGTGCATTGAGCAGTAGGGTAGGGTGGTTGCCTTTTGGCACTGGTTGTTCGCACCACACGTTGTTGTGGTGACGCTTGGGGTGTGCGCCTTGTGCTGTAAGGTAGTTGAATATAAAGTCGGCTGCGGCCTCCTCATCACGACTAATAGAGGGAATACGTATCAACGCTTTCAAAACGTCAATAGCATTGTGCGTTAGCGTTTCAGTCGATATCATAAGCGAGAAGATTAACGGAAAAGATTAACGGATAGATTAAAGAAGAGATTAAAGGACGATGTATGAGACGTTAATGCTTAAAGCCAAACGTAATGTGAAGATATTAGGGTGGTTCTAAAAATTCTGTTTTTAGCGTTCTGCTATTCTGAAATGTGATTTGTACGCTCTCGAAAGTGTCTTTTTGAAAGTTTGTTCGGTCACATAGCCCGCTATGCTCCCTCACAAACTTTCAAAAATACACTTCCGATAGCGCACAAATCCCTATTTCAGAATTATTAGAACCACCCATTAATGTCTCGTCAGCGTTTTCAAAAAAACGCGAACGTTCGCGTTGGCGAACATTCGCGTTGATGCGTTTAGCGGAGTTGGTGCTTATTTCAGTTTCTCTTCCAACTTTTGCAACATATCCACCGTCATGCGGTCGAGGTCGTATTCAGGTTTCCAATCCCACTCTTGGCGAGCGCAGATGTCGTCGAGGCTGTTAGGCCAAGAGTCAGCGTTGGTTTGCTTCAAGGGGTCAACCTGATATTCCATTTCGAAGTTAGGCTTGTACTTGCGAATGGCAGCGAGTACGCCTTCGGGGTCGAAGCTCATGGCAGCGATGTTGAAGGCGTTGCGGTGGATAAGGCGAGAAGGATCAGCCTCCATCAATTCTACGGCAGCGCGAAGAGCATCAGGCATGTACATCATGTCCATGTAAGTGCCCTTAGCAATTGGACAAATGAACTTTTCACCACGAACGGCAGAGTAGTAAATGTCACAAGCGTAGTCGGTAGTGCCACCGCCAGGGAGTGTAACGTATGAGATCAATCCTGGGAAACGTACGGCACGTGTGTCGACACCATACTTGCGGTAGTAGTAGTCAGAGAGTAATTCGGTAGTTACCTTTGATACGCCATAGATAGTACGTGGACGCTGAATCGTGTCTTGAGGTACATGGTCGGGAGGCGTCTCAGGACCAAACGAACCGATAGAGCTGGGGGTGAATACAGAGCATCCGTGTTCACGAGCTACTTCGAGCACGTTCCAAAGTCCGTCAATACCAATCTTCCATGCCAGCTGCGGACGGCCTTCAGCCACTACGCTCAACAAGGCGGCAAGGTTGTAGATAGCGTCAACCTTATGCTTCAATACCACTTCAGCGATTTGTTCACCGTTGGTAACATCGCAAATCTCGGCGGGACCACTCTCAGCCAATGCTCCTTGAGGGGCAGCGCTGGGAATGTAACCACAAACTACGTGATCGTTGCCGTAAATGCCGCGCAACTTCATGGTAAGCTCAGAACCAATCTGTCCTGTAGCACCAATCACCAAAATATTCTTCATCGTGTGTATGAAAAGAGGTTTGTACGTGCTTTCTTTTAGTTGACGAGTTAACAAGTTGACGAGTTAACAAGTTAATGAGTTAACAAGTTAACGAGTTAACGAGTTAACAAGTAAGTTAGTCCTTATATATAAGGTCTTGAAGAAGTTGGCACGTATTTGTTAGATGTTTCGTTTGATACATTTATTGACAGGCTACGAAAGTTCTTGTTTAGCGCAGTCGTCAAAATGCGTTGCAAAGGTGCAATCTTTTTTTGATATTTATAACTTGTACACTGTTATTTTTAAAAAAAAATCTGTTCCTTTGCATTGTCCTAATTTTTAGACAAGTAACCTTATTATAAATCATACACACAATGTACGGTAAATTTCAAGAACATCTTCAGCAAGAGCTGAATAATATTAAAGAAGCAGGCCTCTATAAGGAGGAACGTTTGATTGAAGGCCCTCAGCAGGCTGCTATTCAAGTAAAGGGCAAAGAAGTGTTGAACTTCTGCGCTAACAACTACTTGGGCCTTTCAAACAATCCTCGCTTGATTCAAGCTGCAAAGGACATGATGGACCGTCGCGGCTATGGTATGTCAAGCGTTCGCTTTATCTGCGGTACGCAAGATGTACACAAGGAATTGGAGCAGGCCATTTCTAAATTCTTCAAGACTGAGGATACTATTTTATATGCTGCTTGCTTCGATGCGAATGGTGGTGTATTTGAGCCTCTTTTGACTGCTGACGATGCAATCATTTCTGATGCTTTGAATCACGCTTCAATCATTGACGGTGTACGTCTCTGCAAGGCAAAGCGTTATCGTTATGCGAATGCTGATATGGAGGACCTCGAACGTCAACTTCAGGCAGCCCAAGAGCAACGCTTCCGCATCATCGTAACTGACGGTGTATTCTCAATGGACGGCAATGTAGCTCCGATTGACAAGATTTGCGACTTAGCTGAGAAGTACGATGCCCTCGTTATGGTAGACGAAAGCCACTCAGCAGGCGTTGTAGGTCCTACGGGTCGTGGTGTGAGTGAGTTCTTCAATACTTATGGTCGTGTCGATATCTACACTGGCACACTTGGTAAGGCCTTTGGTGGCGCTATGGGTGGTTTCACTACCGGTCGTAAGGAGATTATCGACATGTTGCGTCAGCGCTCACGTCCTTACCTCTTCTCTAACTCAGTAGCTCCTGCTATTGTAGGTGCCGCGCTCGAAACGTTTAAGATGCTCGATGAGAGCAATGCTATTCACGACAAGTTGGTTGAGAACGTTAACTACTTCCGCGACAAGATGATGGCTGCAGGTTTCGACATCAAACCTACTCAGAGTGCCATTTGCGCTGTCATGCTCTACGACGCTAAGTTGTCACAAGTCTACGCTGCCAAGTTGCAAGAAGAAGGCATTTACGTAACAGGCTTCTATTATCCCGTAGTGCCGAAGGATCAAGCTCGTATTCGTGTACAGATCTCAGCTGGTCACGAGCGTGAACACCTCGACAAGTGTATTGCAGCCTTCATTAAGGTAGGTAAGGAATTAGGCGTGTTGAAGTAATTTTCTAATTCTCAACACACATATGGGTGGTTCTAATAATTCTGATTTTTAGAACCACCCATATATATATATATAATGCGTGCTTTATTGTTCTGTATGAGCAATAAGGCACGCTTTTTTTGAGGGATTAGAGACGTTAAACTGCGATTAGAAAGTCTCTTTTCTCCCCCCTCACACACACACTAATCTTTCTTTTTATTGTCACTTCTTTCCCGAAAAGTAGCTAATATCGCCAGTATTTAATATTTCTTAACCTTACAGGGGGGGGAATTTTAAGGAACTTATTAATTTTGCAGACAAATTAAGGCTGAAAGGCCACTTGACGATTAAATTTTGAGGTGTAAAGCGAATGGTTACATACATACGCATTCAACTAAAATTTAAACGCAACACAAAATATACGCGTATTGCACATCATCACGCAACACCTCAAGTGGGTCAAAACATTTTGTAAATCTTTTGCTCTACGCCATGTATAGGTAGACGTACCTTTGGCGTAAGCTTACTTCTACTTTACGTTTTTTTCTGCTCAAACCGTTGGGAAGTCAAGACACCGATATGAAGAAAGTACTTCCTACACATGTTTGGTTTTTTCATCTTGAATTTATTGCTCAATTAAACGAGTTTAGGCGCGTTGTAAGAATTTGAAGCGTGCGCTTTGAGTTCAGCCCCATTGTACCCTTTTCGAGAGTCGTTGACGGGGGAGGCGTAACTCGTACAATTGTATAATATATGTATTGAACCAATCAAGCGCATACATGAAACTTTTTTTTACCATTGCGCTCAGTCTCATTAGTTCTTTGCTGCTACTCACGGCGTGCGTATATGACGACTTGCCTGCATGTCCAGCCTTGACGCTCCACGTAGGCGTAGAAGACTATAACTACTCCAATGCTGCCGTATTCGCTACCGAGTCGTTGCGACCAACCAATGGCCCTCTGTCAACGTATGTTAGCACCCTTTCGTGGTGCGTGAGCAATGCCGAAACGGGACAGGTCGTGGCCGAGCGAGCTGCTTATCTTGCTCCCACCGACCGCCAACGCGATGACATTTCCCTGCCCGACACGTTACCCTTTGGTCGTTATGTGGTGAGTGTGTGGGGGGGGATGCCCGAAGGATTAGAATTTCCTGAACTGACCAATCTTGACGATCCTGCGGAAGATCCCTACTTGGTACACGACACTTTGACCTATGATGCACGTCATGCCGACCACACTTTGCTCTTGCGGCGTATAAAGAGCAAACTCGACATCAGAATAGAAGGACTTCCTGAAGCATGGGAAGCCACGTCGTCGCAGAAGAAGGAGACGGGACTCTATGAAGAGTGTGACAAAAGTTTTGCATACGACGGCGAGATGCAAACAGGCAACCGTAGCCGTTTCTCGTCACACACGGGCGTAACCACTTATACCGTATTGCCTCCCAGTGTGGGGAAGGACAAGACAACGGTCACTATACGCGTTTATGACAAACAAGGCAATGAAATTCCGCAACTCACACCGCGTCCCGTCATTACCACACTCTATCGTAACACAATTACCGCCTTGCGCTACGTCTACGTTGTCGAAAAACAAGATTACGACATCTACGTGCGCATCAATGATGATTGGGAGGTGATTAATAATATGGTGATTGAGTAACACTCTATAATGGGGGCGTGTAAAACGGGGTAATCACAAATAGTCACTTTAAAGATTATCATACTTAGGCCCCCCTCAGTTCTGCGTTTTAAGGTTATAAGGTTAGTTGAGTTGATGATTAACATTAACGTGGTATAACTTCATAATCTCATAACCTCAAAACAGGAAACCGAATGATTAGAAACAAACTAACATAAATAATAACCTTGGGCAAACCTGAAGAGCAATGATCTTGACTCAAAAAAAAGTGCTTGTGTAATTCCCTTACTGTCGGGTTTACTCCTCACGCTTACCCTTTAAACACGTAGCATTATGAAAAAGTATTTCATGAGTGTTGCTGCCCTGGCAGGTATGATGTCATTGGCAGCTTGTAGCAGTGACGACATTGTATCTCCTGCCGACAACGACGTACAGACGATTAAGATTGCTGTAGCCAGCACAGGTGACAAGTCAACGCGTAGCCGTGACCTGAATAGCGAAGAGCCTGATCAGAAAATTGAAAACGTAGCCGTAGTTATTCGCAATAAGAAAACGAACGAAGTGGTTTATCAAAAGGTCATTACCAATTGGAACACAGACCCAGTGTCAAAACCTTATACGGAAAATGGTCACGGCCGTGAGTGTACGTTGAAACTTGAAGGTGCTGAGCGTTTGAATGCAGGTGAATACACCATCACTGCCGTAGGTTACACCGCAGACGACTTCAAGAACAACACCATTGAGAGTGCAACAACGGGTGTAGTAGCTGGCAACTTCACCGCTGAAGTGGCTGACGGCAAGGCAGCTCAAGAGGCATTTGCAGGTGAATCAAGCATTAATTTGCTTGAAAACCACGCAGCTATTAACACCAGCGTAACGCTTCACCGTCAAGTAGCAGGTTACTATGGTTACTTCACTTCTATTCCAGTTAAGGTAAATAACAAGACAGTTACCAATGTACGTTTGGTAGCACGTAGCAAGAACACGAAGTTGACTTATGGCAACTTCAACTCAAGCTTTACTACGACGAACGACAAAATCATGTACGTAGTCAATGGTTCAGAGCCCGCAACTATTAAGGACGCAAAGTTCAAAGGTAGTGCAGACAACGATGCCTATACCGTTTACAATATCAAGGTAGACGCTTGGTTTACTCATGGCGATATGAACAATGATGGTATCCTTGATGAGAAGGATGCTTTGATCAAGGATGGTTGGACCAATGCATTGGCCGATAAGGGCTACTTGACTTACCAACCGGGTACTATTTTCGCTGGTGGTTTCGCCGTACCTTTCGCCGCTACTGCTGATGCTACCCTCGAGTTGCAGTTGCTCGATGTAAGTGGCGAAATTCTTAAGTCATGGACGGTAGCAATGGCTACTGCCCAATCTGCTGGTCAAGGCGTAGATGGAGTAGCATTAACCGTACCCGAAACAACACAAAACTTCAGCTTCTTCCGTAACCACATGTACACCCTCGGTAAGAAGGTGGACAATACCAAAGACAAGCCAGGTACTACTACTCCTGACCAACCCGAGCCACTTGATAAGTCACAAAGCATGATCCTCCGTGTGAACGATAACTGGGAGGTAATCAACCGCATGACAATTGGTGACTAATCGCGAACTCTTTTAACTTGGGGAGAAATGACATTATACTTGTTCAGTTATTATTATTGAGTTCATAATCCCCAAGTACAATATAAAAGGCTGTGCCGTGCACAAACACTCACTTTTGTGGCACAGCACAGCCTTTTTTGCTTTTTTAGATAGCGTATCAAACGCTACGAATGACATATAAACAATCTTATGCTGAAGCATTTGCTTTTTGCTGTTAGTATGTGTTGCCTTGTATTGTTGATGGGTTGTGCAGAAGAAAGCGCCCCCGTGATAGATTGTGCACCACAACTAACCCTTCGTTTTGAAACTACTGCTGCAAAGCATGGCATGCGCACCACATTGCTCTCATCGGACAATGTGCAACACGTCAGCTATGTGCAGCTCTATATATTTAAAGGAATGTCGGCCGATGCGCCTTGCATCGTAAGCCGCAACGTACGGTGGACGCAGCCCGTAGGAGCTACGGCCGAACAGGCCTATGCCTTGCCGCTCAGTGAATTTAGTCCTGACGGATCAACTACTTACACCTTCTTGGCTGTAGGTTTAGATGATGACCCTACTAATACGACCGAGGGCGCAGCCTATGCTTACGGCCTACCCGATGCCGTTACTATAGGCACGACTTTAGGCAATGCCGTGGCGAAGTTAGCTATGGAACGGACGGCCACTGACTTATCACATGCCGAACTCTTTGCTGGAACGGCCACCTTACAAGTTGATCCTACGAGCAACAATGCCGTGACAATCGAACTCTATCGACGCGTGGTGGGCGTACAAGTGTACGTCACCGACATTCCCACCGACGTGACCGACCTCCAACTCCACCTCTATTCCAATCAACATACGGACGTTCCTCTCGTAAAGCAGCCTAACACCTCGGACGGCATTTATGCCGACCACGGCACACAGTTCTTGCCCAACTCTACCTGCCTGCTCGACCTCCCCGTCACAGATGCGACCCTAAAAGGCGCAACTCTATCGGGCACACACTTGACCAAACAAGTGGGCAGCGTATTGTCCGCTTGCTACTTACTGCCGATTGAGGCTCCGACTGCGACCGATAGTCACACCTTACAACTCAAGGCCTATAAGGGAACGACTTTGTATAAGACCTATAACGTGGCTTTGGGTACGGCGAAGGCGCGCAGCTATGTCTATCCGCTTCGCGCAAATTGCTTCTATACGATTGGGGTACTCAATAAAAAGGAGAACGAACCCGTAAGTTTGGGTGAGGCCGAAAGCGATATAGTGATAGAGGTTGAACCTAATTTTGAGAAAGACCATGAGTATGAGATTTTTTAATGTGCGAATGTGCAAATGTGCGAATGTGCGAATGGTCGCCTTGGGTTAATGTGCGAATGTGCAAATGTGCAAATGTGCGAATGGTCGCCTACTTATGCTGTGATTATAAACTATGATTAGAAAATTATGAAACTTCGTACCATTATATATCTATTGTCCTGCCTGTTATGGACGGCCTGTTCGGACGATGAACTACAGCCAGCGACTGCTGATGAGGCAACGACAGTACCTATCACCTTGACTTTGGGACAACGTGCGACTCGTTCTGCACCACCGGGGAGTACCGACCCGATGAATCCCACTGTAGATGGTGAAGCGGAGACGGAACAAACCAACACGGTACGCATAATAGCCTTTCGTTGTAAAGAGACACAAGAAAATGTGTCCTATTCCAATGACGAAAACTATGCTGACTCCGACTTTGTCTATGATCCTACTAACGATCAAACCGTCACGTGCAGTCGTGCCACCACTTCGGCGCATCGACTCACGGCCCATGGTCAGCTGAAGAAAATGAAAGGTTATGCCTATCGGGTCGTAGCCTTAGCCTATAGTTTGACGCGCAGCCTCCCCTTTTCCAATCATCTGTTAGCCGATGTGGGCGAAGAAAACCTGTTTACGCTTAACCTCGCAGCTCATACTACATTCGATCAATTTGAAGCAGACCTTACGCACGTGGGCCATGACTCTTGGGACGAGTTTCGAAATGGAACAGGTAATTTAACACACAACACCCGTCCCTTGAGCGATCAGTTGTGTTACGCTCCTCAATTGTTTTATGGCCAATGTACCTCCGTTAATGGAAATAAAGTGATACATTTTCACGAAAAGAATGCTGCAGATAGCATCAGTTCTACCTACCCCTTGTCAGGTGTGCTTTATCGGGGTATGGCAAAGGTGCAACTTACGCTCAAGATTGATAAGCTATACGAAAGAGGTACGTTGCAATGGATAGGACTCTTGGCCAACGAAACGCGTACTTCGGTAAAACTATCAGCCTACGACGACTTTCTTCAGCCTTTCAATCCCATTCACACTACAATGAAAAAAGGCACTTACACCTTGGTAGGCTTTGTCAATACTGGACTCAGCGTGGGCAGCACTGTCACCCTTACCGCTTGGCTCTTGCCAACCGCCACAAAATTGGCCATTCGCACGTTTATACGCGATGGTCTTTTATTACGTTATGCCTACAATTATCCCATCGAAGTGAGCGAACTATCATCGGCCGAGACGGGTACAGGCATTATCTCGCCCGACGTGGTAGACAATACGTTCTATTTGCGTCGCAATCAACGCTACCAGTTTGTGGGTAAACTCTCCACACTCACCTCAAAGACGGAGTTAGAATAGCAATTAAAGGTATCATCATGAAACGCATTTGTTTATCTCTTCTCTATATATGTATCCTCCAACTATTGTTCGCCCTTCCCACTCGAGCAGACGATACGCCCACGGCCGACGGACAATTAGACGGTCGTCGTACCATTTGGTACGACCGCGATCCGAATGAAAATCAACCCACGGTGAATAATAGGCGCTACTTGACCAATCGACGAGCTTTAGTCGGTCGGGGGTGCTACGTTAACAAGTTGGTAAGTGCAGTCGGTGTAGCCACTTGGGCCGATAGTTTGGGCAACGTGACGAATGAGGACTTGACCGATTATGCCACCTTCCCCGCTGTGCTCAAAGTTGGCGTAACGGTCAATCCGATTGTGAGCGTGCGCGATAAAAACAATTATTATGGCGAGGGCACAGAGGCCGGTTTCTGTATTGTGGCCTCGTCGGGAAGCAGTGTGTTGTCACTCGATGTAGTGAAAGCGATGAGTTTGGTGTTCTATCGCGACGGCAAGTTGGGTAGCACAGTGCCCGTAGAGGAAGGTCAGAATGCTGGAGGCGTGAGTTTGACGCTGATTAAGGTGCCTGGCTCTGACGAAGCTTGCATCTGCTTGACGGCTAAGGCAAAGGAGATATTTGACGAGGTCTGTCTGCAACCCTCAGGCGGTGTCAACCTCGACTTGGGTACAGCACTTAAAATAAAGTATGCCTTTGTGGGCAAAGAAAATAATACCTATCTGACTGAAACAGGTGTGAAAAAATATGGCGAGGCTGAGAATACGCCTGCCCCAGGGGCCTATATCAAGAAAGCTTCGGGCGAGAACCCCGTTTTGTTGGGTATTCCCTTCCCTTTAGTAAGCAGTGAAATAAAAAAGTTGGTAGACGATGACTTGACGAATGGTGCTGTAATTACTCCAGTCGTAGGTTTGGTCTATATGGGAGGTGTGAAGATACAGACAGCTCCTGGTGGTGAACACGACACGGGACAGGAAGTGTTTCGTGCAGGGTCGGAAGTGGGCTTTAAGTATAAAAACGCGGCAGTATTGGACCTCACTCTCGGTTCGGCTATCAATATAGAGCTTTATAACCGCGACGGCAAGAAGATACAGACCGAAACGCTCTCAGCAGGTGTGCTCGGACTCGGAGTAGCCTCAGGAGGCGACGGCACCGTTTCGATTTTGGCCAAACAAGACTTCTCAGGTGCGCGCATAGCCTTTTATGGTGGACTGAAGGTGGACTTGGGTGGTATGTTGGTATACTATGGTTTTGTAAAGGAAAAACCCGATGTTGACCACCATTGCGACATCCGTCCTACCCCTGATACGAATGTGTGTGACACGCAAACCTCCTTCCAACTCTACTCCAATCCTTCGCTATCGGTAAAGTGGACACTCGAACTCCAACCTAAAGATGCTTCGGCTAAAGTTACCCCTTCTGGCTACGTAACGGGCATGAAACCGGGTGAATATACCTTCCGTGCCACCGCAGCCGATGGGTGTTACGACTTCGTCACGCTATCAGTAGGTACGGGGTTCAATTCCGATAAGACGGAGCACTGCGGAACGGACTTTGTCAATCTGGATGAGGCGGCGCAAGGTACGTATGAATTAATGGACAAGAAAATTCCCGACGGAACGGGATCTTTCATCTCTATATCAGGCCTTGAGAATGGACAGAACATCCTTGATAAGGATTATGGCAATTATGCAACGTATGTGGGCGGTTTAGCTTTGTTCAACAACTTGGCCATAGCTGGTGTGAAACGCACAGACGGCTTGATGTTTGATGGTGATAAAAAAGAGCAGCAAGCCGTGAATGTGGGCTTTGTCGTAGAGAGTGACAACGAGGTGATAGATGCCAAAGTGTTAGAGTTCTTCCAAATACGATGCTACAACGGCGATAAGGAAGTTTATCGCCATGTTATCACCGAGAGCAATGCTGTTGCGGCCGGTATCGGCACCAGTTCAAAGACGCAAAAGGTGCGCTTTAGTATTCGTGTCGAACCGATAGGCAAAGATACCAAAACGATTAAGTTCGATCAAATCGTACTGTGGAAGTCGGGCGCGGTGGATATAGGACTTTCAAAACTCAAGCTCTATTATGCCTTCCTTGAAGACGTTAACTCCCCTTGTGCCAATGCCTTGAGTTGTGGTGCTGTGGTGTTGAGCGATACGACGGGTACTACAATCAATGCCAATGCTTGTCAAATGGCAGCTGCCGTGCGTGTGGCGGGAGTTGACGACAACTTGAGTTGCTTCGTTGACGGTAATCTCCAAACGGCCATGACCATTGTCAGTTCGGCGGACGTAGGAGGCGGCTCTGTTATCGCTGTCAACATGGGGCGCACGCTCGACTTTCGTCATCAGTTAGGCATTGTGGTCGACCAAAAGACCTATGCCTTAGGTGCATCCGTAGGTGGTTGGCTCACCGTTGAGACTTATTACAAGGGCAAAAAGACAGGCGATAAGTTTACTGATTGGAATGTAATAGGTGCCAATGTGGCGGGCTATGGCGAGAAGAGCCTCTTACTCATGCAACCCAAGAATGTGTATGACGAAGTGCGACTCACGATAGCAGGAGTCGTTTCGGCACTTGACATACAAAAGTTCTATGGCATCTTTATTCGTGGCGACATAGACAACGACGGCATACCCGACTGTAAAGACACCGAGTCGTGTAACTCAACGATTAAGGACATACAATTAAATCGCGTCTGTCAAAACGGAACGCTTACGATAAGCGGTGTTGGCACTTCAGCCACTGACTATCGTATCGTGATGAAGGAACAAGACATTGATGATCGTTTCACCTCAGAAACGAATGGATCGTTTAGTCGCAGCTATACGATGAAGACAGCGGGGCGTTACTCCATGTTGTTCTACGACGCCAGTGGCAAGTTGCTCAATAATGCGCCTTACACCGTTTCGCCCAACGTGACCACATGGCGACGCGATGCCAATAGCAGCGATTGGAATGAGTGGAACAATTGGACAGAGGGTTCGCCCTATTGCTGTACTGATGTCATTCTCCCTTCGCAAGCTGCGCGTTACCCTGTGTTAGAGGAATCTATCACGGCCGACAACGTAGACGAATACTGTTGTAATAACATTCATTTCGCCCCTGAGGCAGGTGTGGCAGGTACGTCCTTGCTCAATTATCACCAAGCGTGGATAGAACACTCGTTTGCGCCCAATCGTTATTATTTGCTCTCTGCTACGCTGCAGAATACTTACTCAGGTGATTACTTCGTGCCACGTAGCATGAAGGGCGTACATACGGCCGATTACTTTACCGAATTGAATGACGAGACGTCACCCCAAAATCGTTTCAATCCGATCGTCTATCAGCGCCTTTGGGATAAAACGGCCGTAGGACGCTTGGCCGATGGGATAATTACCGACATCAGCGTCGATGAGGCACATTGGAGTCACCACTTCAATCACTTGGCGCACAACTACACGCTGGGCGAGGGTTTCTCGCTCTGGGTGGACAACGACTCTTTGTCGGATAATACTGTATTCCGTTTTCGCTTGCCCAAGACGCATACGGCCTATACTTATTACAACGACTTCGACCGTCAACCCATGAATGTGAGCGAAACAGGCTTGGTGCGCGACCATATAGGACGCTTCATTTACGAACCACAAGACGCTGCACCCCTTACCACTACATATACGGGCTATATCAATGGTGTGGAACAAACGCAGCAGCGCAGTGTCTACACACATGCCGTGACAACCGATGCGCCTTTGAGCATTCACCTTACGGCCACTGATGCGACCCCATTCTTCTTAGTGGGCAATCCCTTCCAAAGTTACCTCGACGTGTCGGCCTTCTTAGCCGCCAACCCAGCGGTGAAAACCGTTAAGACGTATGACGGCAATACGATCAACACGGCCGTAAAGGCTGACGGAGAGTTGATAACGTGTGGTGCAGCCAGCACGATCGCCCCCGCAGAAGCCTTCTTTGTAGAACTATCGACAGCTGCCACCGATTGCACTTTACAGTTCGCTCCCCAGATGTTTTCGGGCAATGCCTCTACCACTACGACTACGCAAAGCAAGGTGCGTGGTTTGCGTTTAACAGCCATTGCTCCCAATGGTGTGAAAGCTTCTACCTTATTGCTTGAAGATTCTCCTCAGAGCAATATAACCTCTTCCACCTTGTTTGATGCTGAGGCCAAGCCCCAACTATCATTATTTAGTATAGACGAGACGCTGCAACCCTTCGACGTGGTTCAAGTGTCAACAAAGACGGAGCGTATCCCTTTGGGCATATATGCTGCTGGTTGCGACTCTTTAACCCTTGAGGCTGAGAGCATAGGTGGTGTGCAACTATCAGACTATCAACTGATAGATACAAAAGTAAATGTGCAGCAGCCTCTGCAGTGTACGCAGCCTTTGTCCTTCAAAGGTTCCTCTGTTGTACTCAATCGTTTTGTATTGCAACGTACGCCATCGGTAGTGAATAGCATAGTTGCGCCTACAAACGAGAAGAAAACCTCCTCTCTCCAACTCTCTGTATCGCATCGTGTGCTTTCTCTCTCACTTCCTGAAGTATCAGATCAGCGCATTCAGCAAGTCACGCTTTACGATGTCACAGGCCGTCTGTTGTCGATGGCTCGGTATGATTGCGTTCACGCGCTCACCATGCCTTGTCCCGCAGGACTTCTCATTCTCCGTGTTACACTGTCAAATGGACAAGACCAAACCCTCCGCCTTTGGGTAGAGTGAGAAAGAAAAACTGCAATTTGTCGGCCTAACAAGAATGAATATTAACGAAAAAAATTAATGAAATAATTAATGTTCAATTAATGATAATTAATGTTCAAAACAACGCGCGAAGCGCATAACATAAATAGTTAACGTTTAAGTTTAGGCGCGCTTCGCGCGTTGTTTTGAACATTAATTATCATTAATTGAACATTAATTATTTCATTAATTTTTTTCGTTAATTATTCGTTAATGTTCATTCTCGTTAGGCCGATAAATTGCAGTTTATCTTTTAGTTCGGTTATAGTTAGAAGTTTTCGTATAACTAACTATTATATGTTACCATTAAAAGGCAAAGGCTCTTCACCTAATCCTGCAAACGAGCGGCGGTGGTAGGGCGTAAGGCCATGAAGTGCAATGCCCTGACGATGTTCCTTGGTGGGGTAGCCCGCATTGTGGTTCCAACCGTAGTAGGGATAAGTCTTGTGCAACTCAGCCATGTAATCATCACGATAGGTCTTGGCAAGGATAGAGGCCGCAGCAATAGAGAGGTATTTGCCGTCGCCCTTGACGATCGTTTCGTAGGGTACGTCGTGGTAGGGCTTAAAGCGGTTACCGTCGACGATAACAAATTCGGGACGTACTTGTAGCTGATCGAGTGCACGGTGCATGGCCAATATAGAGGCATTGAGTATGTTGATGTGGTCAATCTCTTCGGGTGTCACCACACCCACGGCCCACGCCAAAGCATCGCGTTCGATTACCTCACGCAAGGCATAGCGGCGCTTGGCGGAGAGTTGCTTAGAGTCGTTGAGTAGCTCGTTCTCGTAGTCAGGCGGAAAGATAACGGCAGCGGCATAAACGCTGCCAGCTAAACAGCCACGTCCTGCCTCGTCGCAGCCCGCTTCAATAAGTCCGTCTTGATTGTATCTGGTAGCAAGCATAAGGTTTAGAACATTTTGCGCACGCGATCAATGCCTGCCACAAGGGTGTCTATCTCCTCACGTGTATTGTAAAGGGCAAACGAGGCGCGTGCCATGCCCTCCACACCGCAGCGCTGCATGAGTGGTTGCGCACAGTGATGACCCGTGCGAATGGCTATGCCTAAGCGGTCGAGTAGGGTGCCGAGGTCGAGTGGGTGAATATTGCCAACGTTGAATGATATGACGGCATCCTTTTCGGCTGCTGTGCCATAGAGGTGTATATCGGGAATGGTAGCCATCTGTTCCATGGCATACTGTGTGAGCATACGTTCGTGGGCGTGAATGTTGTCAATGCCCAACGCGTTAACGTAGTCGAGTGCTGTGGCCAAAGCGTGGCTACCTACATAGTCAGGTGTGCCAGCCTCAAACTTAAAGGGAAGGCGCTCGTAGGTAGTCTTCTCAAACGTGACGCGGGCTATCATCTCGCCGCCGCCTTGATAAGGTGGCAACTGTTCGAGTAAGTCTTCACGGCCGTAGAGCACGCCTATGCCTGTTGGGCCGTAGACTTTGTGTCCGCTGAACACTAAGAAGTCGCAGTTGAGCTCTTGCACGTCCACCTTAAAGTGAGGCACACTCTGTGCACCGTCCACCAAGAAGTGCGCACCGTGTGCATGTGCTACCTCAGCCATTTGCTTCACAGGATTAATCGTACCCAAAACGTTGCTCACTTGCGCTACGCATACCAATCGCGTGCGAGACGTAAAGAGACGTTCGTAAGCTTCGAGGTCGAGTTCGCCAGCATCGTTCATCGGTATGACCTTGATTACAATCCCCTTGCGGTCACGTAAGAGTTGCCAAGGAACGATGTCGCTATGGTGTTCCATGACCGATACGATGACTTCGTCGCCTTCGTGCAGAAAAGCCTCACCATAGGAGTAAGCTACGAGGTTGAGGCTTTCGGTGGTGCCACGTGTAAAGACTACCTCAGCCGTCGTGCGTGCGTTGATGAATTGACGCACCGTTTCACGTGCGGCCTCGTGCAAGTCAGTAGCTTGTTGTGAAAGGTAGTGAACGCCACGGTGTACGTTAGCGTTCACCGAATAATATTCATTGGCAATCGCCTCAACCACGCTGCGCGGCTTTTGCGTCGTAGCAGCGTTGTCAAGGTAAACCAGCGGACGCTTGTACACCTCGCGTCCTAATATCGGGAAGTCCTTGCGGACGGTTTCAATATCGTACATAGATGATAAGACTCTCTAATCTTCGTGCTTATTTAGATGCTCCGTTTTTAGCCTCTTTAGCTTTCTTGTTGTCTTGGTGAATTAGAAAAAAAGTCCAAAAACCAAGGATCGCAACGCATGCACATGAAGCAATGATTTGTACTAACATGGTTCTATTATTTTTTTGACTTGTATAAGATAAAGCTGAAAATGAGAAGTACTATAACTAGTAAAATGGCTACTAAGTATATAACCCAATTCTCTTCAATCCCAGAAAATAATCCACTAATAATAACCGCTGTGATGATGTATTTTACAATATCCAAACACAACTTTGCCAATTCCTTACGCATTTTACTTTCTCTTTACTTTTTAGCGCAGCCTTTGCAGCCGTGGCAACCTTGGCCTAACTCCTTGCGGAAACGGAGATCAACGAGGTGTGAGAGACGGTCGTGTAAGTGCTCAATGTCAACGTGGCGCAATACGTCGTTGATGAAAGCGTGTTGCAACATGAGCCGCGCTTCAGCTTCAGAAATGCCGCGTTGACGCATATAGAATAGTGCACCTTCATCTAACTTACCAATTGTAGAGCCGTGGTTACACTTCACATCGTCGGCATAAATCTCCAACATCGGTTGGCTAAAGGCACGAGCCGTCGGGGTGACACAAATGTTGGCATTCGTCTGTTCTGAAGCCGTCTGTTGTGCTCCAGGAGCTACGTAGACCTTGCCCGCGAAGGCACCATTGCTCTGTCCGTCAAGTACGTACTTATAGAGCATATCGCTCGTACACTTGGGCGAGAGGTGTTCTACCAAGATGTTGTTGTCAACGCGTTGCTTGTCGTCTGCAATCACCGCACCATAAAGTTCGGTGGTGGCCTCTTCACCACGTAGGCGCACGTCCAAGCGGTTGCGGCTCTTGCCACAAGTCAAGACAATGCCATCGTAGCTTATGCGGCTTTGGGCAGCCTGCTCAACATAAAGCGTAGAGAAACGTGTCGTATTGTCGTTCGTCTCTTCAATGCTGTAAAGGTTGAGTTTCGCCCCCTCTTCAGCATAGGCCTCGATTACTTGTGTGGTGAGGTAGTGACTGTCACCTTCAGCGTGGTCGCAAAAGAGAACAGAACCCTTTGCTCCTTCTTCGGCTACAACGATAATACGGCGCACACACATCATGTCCATGCGTGCAGCAGCCACGTTTACCACTTGAATAGGAGCTTTCAATTCAGTGCCTTTGGGCAGGTAGATGAGCAGTCCGTCTTGTGCCAAAAGTGTGTTGAGCAGGGTGACACCGTCATGCCCTGTTTTAAAATCGCGGTCGTTGGCAGCGGCTTGGTTGTAGTACTTCTCTAACAGGTCGGCACGCCCCATAGTCGCTGCTTGGCGGAAGGAAGTTATGATGACTCCTTCGGGCAATAAGGCGCGTGCACTTTGTGGTGCGTCGCAAGGCACATCGTTCACGACAAAGAAGAGCGACGTACTCAAGTTCGGCACATTGCATTTATATACCTCGTAAGGGTCAACATTAGAGGGCGTGCGGCGTAAGTTAAGTCCGTAGTCAGGGGCAAAGGCCTCTTCCGCATCGGTGTACTTATAGCGTTCTTCCTTATGTGAGGGGAGACCTTGCTCTTCGAGCAGTGCGGCAGCCGCCTCGCGTTGCTGGTTCATCACCTCAGTGCTGCCGTCGTTCATCATGTCGCGGTGGGCACGATATAGGTCGATGTATTGTTTGTGGCTCTGCTTCATCATTATGCCTCCTCAATGCTATTAACAATCCAGTCGAAGCCTTTCTCCTCAATGTCGTAACCCAATTGAGCCGTTCCTTCTTTTACTACGCGGCCTTTAACGAGCACGTGTACAAAGTCGGGTTTCAAATAATCGAGCATGCGCTGATAGTGTGTAATCACCATTGCACTCGTCTTCGGTGTGCGAAGCATATTAAAGCCTTCAGCCACAATGCGCAGTGCGTCAACGTCAAGGCCAGAGTCCGTCTCGTCAAGGATAGAGAAGAGAGGTTCAAGCACAGCCATTTGGAAGATTTCGTTGCGCTTACGTTCACCACCCGAAAAGCCCTCGTTCACGCCACGGCTCATAAAGTGAGCATCAAGTCCTACGAGTTTGCGCTTCTCCTTTAGCAACTTTAGAAATTCGCTTGCGGCAATCGGTTCTTGGCCGAAGTATTTGCGCTTTGCATTCAAGGCAGCGCGCATAAAGTTTGTCATCGACACACCTGGAATTTCAGTAGGAGCTTGGAATGACATGAATATACCCTCGTGAGCACGGTCTTCGGGTGGAAGCGCCAAAAGGTCTTTGCCATTAAAGGTAATAGAGCCTTCTGTTACTTCATATTTGGGATTGCCCACGAGTACATTGCTCAGTGTACTCTTACCCGAACCATTTGGGCCCATGAGTACGTGTACTTCACCGTCGCGGATAGTGAGGTTAACACCGCGAAGAATTTCCTTGCCTTCAACTGAGGCGTGTAGATTTTTTATTTCAAGCATCGTTGTGTAAGTGTCGAGGTTTGTGTTGATATGCGTATGTACGCAAGTGTGCGTAACATTTATATTGTTGACAAGGCCTAATTAAAGCCTACTTTATCGCTACAAAAGTACTAAGAAATGCTGAATTTAGCAACAAAGCGTGTTTTACGTAACACGCTTTGTTGTCATAAGCCATTTAAATGTCGTCTTTTTACTCAATTTTCGGATTCAGCCCGCCCTTGCTAAATCCGAGATTTCAGTATATAAACTTCTTGTGTAAAAATGTTAACGTGTAGAGTGTTGGTGTACATGATTAGGGGTGAAAAAATAGCGTGTTCTATTAAGATGTGCAAGTAGTGCCGTTTTTTGCGTAACAAATATTGTGCTTTTTTTGAAAAAACGTAAACGAAAATAAGTGCTAACACCAAAAATAATTATTAATTTTGCGCTGTACTATATCGTATAGAATTATGAACGACGAATTAAGAGTCATCATTAGTGGTGGTGGTACGGGCGGACATATCTTTCCAGCCGTCTCGATAGCCAACGAAATACGCGCAAAACGCCCCGATGCAAAGATACTTTTTGTAGGTGCTGAGGGACGTATGGAAATGCAACGTGTGCCTGCCGCAGGTTATCCCATTAAGGGGTTGCCTATAGCAGGCTTTAATCGCAAGAATTTGTTGAAGAACATTCCTGTTCTGTTCAAAATAATGAAGAGCCGCTATATGGCTCGCCAGATTATCAAAGATTTTCAACCACAAGTGGCAGTAGGTGTAGGTGGCTATGCCAGTGGACCTACACTCAATGTGGCAGAAAGTCTGGGTATTCCCACCTTGCTGCAAGAGCAAAACTCTTATGCGGGGGTAACCAATAAGTTGTTGGCTAAGAAGGCTCGCAAGATATGTGTTGCCTACGACGGCATGGCACGTTTCTTTCCAGCCGATAAGATTATGTTTACGGGTAATCCCGTACGTCAAAATCTGCTGGACAATTCGATGTCGAAAGAAGAGGCTATTCGCGCCTTCGACCTCGTGCCAGGCAAACACACAATACTTATTGTAGGCGGTTCGCTTGGCGCACGCACATTGAATGAAAGCATTTTAGGTAATTTACCTTTGGTAAAGCAGCAAAGCAAGATACAGTTCATTTGGCAAACGGGAAAGTATTACAGTGCTGAAATAAAAGCGGAGTTAGAACGTCGCGGTTGTCCTGCAAACTTGAAGGTGATGGACTTTATAAGCGACATGAGACAGGCTTACGCTGCAGCCGACCTTGTAATATCTCGTGCGGGTGCAGGTAGCATTTCAGAGTTCTGCTTGTTAGGCAAGCCTGTTGTGTTAGTGCCTTCGCCCAATGTGGCCGAAGATCATCAGACGAAGAATGCTCTGGCTTTGGTGCAAAAGGGCGCAGCCCTCTATGTGACCGATGCTGATGCACGGCGCACCTTATTGCCGTTGGCTATCAACTCTGTAGTCGATCATGATAAATTAGACTCTTTGAGTCGCAATATCTTAAAATTAGCACGTCCGAACGCCGCTTCTGATATCGCTGACGAAGTAATACGTTTGGCCGAACAAGGATAATAAAATGTGCTAATATGCTAATGTGTCAATATGTTAATATGCAACTAATTGGTGCTATGAATTGTATATGACATCTGCGTAGTTGTATTATTGTATTGTGTATTGACGGTAATCAGACATTAACATATTAACACATTGGCACATTAGCAGATTGAAAAGAATGAAATCAGTATATTTTATCGGTGCTGGAGGCATCGGAATGAGCGCTCTTGAACGCTACTTTTTGTCAAAGGGCTTGGTAGTTGCAGGATACGATCGTACATCTTGCGAACTTACAGAAGAGTTGCGTGCAGAAGGCGCCGACATACATTATGAGGACAATCCTGACCTCATACCAATGGCTTGTCGCGATAAGGAAGAGACGTTGGTGGTTTATACCCCCGCTATTCCTGCTACGCACAAAGAATTGACTTATTTCCGTGAAAACGGATTCGATATACAAAAGCGCGCCCAAGTGCTTGGCACGCTGACTCGCTCTATGAAGGGACTTTGCGTAGCTGGTACGCATGGTAAGACGACTACCACTTCAATGACGGCTCACCTACTGCACGAAAGCCATGTGGGCTGTAATGCTTTCTTGGGTGGTATTACGAAAAATTATGGTACCAACTACTTGTTGAGCAAAGATTCTCCCTATGTGGTGATAGAAGCTGATGAGTTCGACCGCTCTTTTCATCATCTGCGTCCCTATGCTACGGTGATTACGGCTACTGATGCCGACCACCTCGATATCTATGGCACAGAGAAGGCCTATCTGGAGAGTTTCCGTCATTATACGCAACTCATTCAACCCGGTGGTGCGCTCATCGTTCATCGCAACCTCAAGATGCAGCCCGATCCACAAGAGGGCGTGCGCGTTTATACTTATGACCGCACGGAGGGTGACTTCCATGCCGAAAATATTCGCATCGGTGGTGGCCATATCGTCTTCGACTTCGTTTCACCCTTTGGCAATATCAGCGATGTAGAGTTAGGTGTGCCTGTAAGCATTAATATCGAAAATGGTATTGCTGCTATGGCTTTGGCACAAATAGCTGGAGCTACGGCCGACGAGATACGTAAGGCAATGCTCTCATTCGCAGGTGTTGACCGTCGCTTTGACTTTGCGCTGAAGACAGATAAGCATGTGCTCCTCTCAGACTATGCACACCACCCAGCCGAAATCAAACAAAGTATCTTGAGCATTCGTGAGGTGTTTAACGGTCGTAAGATATCGGCTATCTTCCAGCCTCACCTCTATACGCGCACGCGCGATTTTTATAAGGACTTTGCCGATAGTCTCTCATTGCTCGATGAGGTGATATTGACAGAGATTTATCCTGCACGCGAAAAGCCCATTCCTGGTATAACAAGTCAGATTATCTATGACAACTTGCGTCCTGGTATTGAAAAGCATCTGATTGAGAAGAAAGACATTCCGTCGTTCGTGCAGTCAGAGAACTTTGATGTACTTGTAGTACTCGGCGCAGGTGATGCCGTAGACTATATACCACAAATTAAGCAAATATTGGAACGCAATTAGTTAATGTGCAAACTTAGTTAATGTGCAAATGTGCAAATGTGCAAATGTGCGAATGGTCGCCTTTGTACGCTGAGTAATTAAAACATCATTCAATCATTTGCACATTTGCATATTTGCACATTTGCACATTTCCCACGCATTTGCACATTTCCTACGCATTTGCACATTTCCCACGCATTTGCACATTTCCTACGCATTAGCATATTAGCACATTACTTGAAGACCTTTTTCAAACTGATTCTATTGGCAGGAATCATCGTTTATCTATGTTTCGCCTTTGCCAACTTTACCACACATGGCGATACGACGGTGTGTAAGGAAGTCAGCTTTACCATAGCCGACAGTTCACATGCAGGCTTCATCACAACCGATGAGGCCGACCGCCTTTTGCGCCAATCGGGACTCTATCCCGTAGGACGCGAAATGGAACAGATTGATGGATTGGCCATAGAGCGTGCTTTGCGTCGTAACTCTTTCATTGACTCTGTATCGTGTTACAAGTCACCGGGTGGGGTAGTGAATGTGTTAATATTGCAGCGTTTACCCTTGTTGCGTGTCAAAGCCGACAATGGCGATGACTATTACATTGACGACAAAGGCAACATAATGAATCCACAAGGCTATTCGGCCGACCTCGTTGTCGCTACGGGCGATATCTCTCGCCCCTATGCTCAACGTCAACTCATTAAGTTGGCACGCTTCTTACGCGATGATGCCTTTTGGAATAATCAGATAGAACAAATATATGTCAGTCCACAACGCCATATATCAATGGTGCCGCGAGTGGGCAGTCACACCATAGCTTTCGGTACGACCGATAGCATTAATCAAAAGTTTCGCAATCTTTACACGTTCTACGAAAAGGTCCTCCCCGAAGTAGGGTGGAACAAGTATGCTGAAATATCAGTAGAACACGTATCACAAATTGTAGGAAGAAAGGAACAGTGAGAGGCTTAAAGGACTTAATGAACTCAATGAGTTTAAATAAGTAACAAGTAGGAGAGGTCGTTAACAAAACGACCTTTTAACACCCTAACCCCCTAACCTTCTCCCCTTCCCCCCAACCATAACATCAAGAAAATAAAAAACAACATATAATGGCAACAGAAGACAACTTTATAGTAGCTATCGAGCTGGGGTCGTCGAAAGTGACTGGTATGGCAGGTCGCAAGCAGCCCGACGGCGCCATTCAGGTGCTTGCCTTCGCTCAAGAGCCTTCAACCACCTTCATTCGCAAAGGCCGCATTAACAATGTGAGCAAGATGACGCAGTGCATCATTAGCATGAAGGACAAGCTGGAGCAAAAGATGCAGCGCAGCATTAGCCGCGTCTATGTAGGCATTGGCGGCATGGGTATGCACACCGTAGCCAACACCGTAGTGCGCCACTTCGACTCAAAGGTAGAAATCACACAAGAGATGGTTGATGCCATGTGTGATGAAAATCGTAGCTCGGCTAATTCAGATCGCGACATACTTGAGTCAGTTCCGCAAGAGTATCATCTTGGTACCCAAGTGCAGAACGATCCTGTCGGCATCCTCTCTGATAATATCGAGGGACACTACCTTAATATAGTAGCCAACTCAAGCGTGCGTGAAGAGATTCGCAATTGCTTCCGTGCTGCAGGTATCACCATTGCCGACCTTCCTATTAATGTGCTTGCCATGGCCGACACCGTATTGACTGAACCTGAAAAGCGTTCAGGTTGCGTGTTAGTTGACATGGGAGCTGAGACCACTTCTGTAGCCGTCTACAAGAACAACCTCTTGCGTCACATGGCCGTAATCCCATTAGGTGGTGCCAATATCAATCGCGACATTCAGTCATTGCAGATAGAGGACGATGAGGCCGAACAACTTAAGCTCAAGTATGGTAGTGCCGTTTCAACTGATGAAGCTGATAGCCATAAGCCTATTACTACCAGCGATGGCCGACAGATTCCTTACGAGGAGTTTATGGGCTTAGTTGAGGCACGTGTTGAAGAGATCATCTTGAATGTGAAGAACCAAATCTCACTTTCTAATTATGATGTCAACCAATTGATCGGTGGACTCATTGTTACGGGTGGTGCTTCTCACATGCGAGGTATTGACCAAGCTTTCACACGCGACACAAAGTTTGAGAAGATTCGTTTCGTTCATAATATTCGCATTCCCCTTCGTGCTACCGACTATCCTGGTCTGAACGATGGTGGTGACTGCAATGCTGTTATCGCTTTAATTGATAAAGGCGAGATTAACTGCTGTGGTGGCCCCTTAGGTCAGCCAAGCCTCTTTGAAGAGAAGGAAGAACAACAGCACGAAGAACCTGCTCTTACTGCGGAAGAAGAAGCCGCAGCTGAAGCACAACGTAAGGCTGAAGAAGAAGAAGCAAAGCGCAAGGAAGAAGAAGAGGCTCGTATCAAGGCTGAAGCCGAGGCTCGTGAGCGTGAACGCATCGAGCGTGAATTGCGCAAGAAAGAGAAGCGCGACAAGTGGAAAAACGCTTTTAAGCGTGTAGGAAACTTCTTTGGCAACCTTGTAAAAGAAGGTGACGAAAACGCATAAGGGTGATTCTAATAATTCTGAAATAGGGATTTGTGCGCTATCGGAAGTGTATTTTTGAAAGTTTGTGAGGGAGCATAGCGGGCTATGTGACCGAACAAACTTTCAAAAAGACACTTTCGAGAGCGTACAAATCACATTTCAGAATAGCAGAACTCTAAAAACAGAATTTTTAGAACCACCCATAAGTAGGTGCAAATTATTAAGATCATACAAAGCAATGGCTGACGAAAATAACGATTTGTTGATTGATATGGGAGTGACAACCACCACTCCTTCTATTATAAAAGTAATCGGTGTAGGTGGTGGCGGCGGCAACGCTGTCAATCACATGTATCGCGAAGGCATTCATGATGTCAACTTCGTTGTGTGCAACACCGACTCAAAGGCTTTGGCCGATTCTCCCGTACCCGTTCGTCTTCAAATAGGCAAAGAGGGCTTGGGAGCGGGCAACCGTCCGGCACGTGCTCGTGAGGCTGCCGAAGAGAGTGTTGAACAGATTAAGCAAATGCTCGACGACGGCACAAAAATGGTATTCATCACTGCGGGTATGGGTGGTGGTACGGGTACAGGTGCTGCTCCCGTCATCGCCCGTGAGGCAAAGTCAATGGGCATACTTACAGTTGGTATTGTGACCATTCCCTTCCTCTTTGAGGGTAATAAGAAGATTGACCAAGCGCTCGATGGTGTAGAAGAAATTTCAAAGCACGTTGATGCCCTCTTGGTAATCAATAATGAACGTTTGCGTGAGATTTATCCCGAACTCAATGTGCTCTCTGCTTTTGAGAAGGCTGATAACACGTTGAGCGTGGCAGCACGTTCTATCGCTGAGATTATCACCATGCACGGCATTATCAACCTCGACTTCCGTGATGTTTGCACCGTGCTCAAAGATGGTGGCGTAGCTATCATGTCAACGGGCTATGGCGAAGGCGAGAACCGTGTAAGTAAGGCCATCGAAGCAGCACTCCATTCACCTTTGCTCAACAACAACGACATCTTCAATTCGAAGAAGGTTCTCCTCTCTATCTCATTCTGTGCCGAGAAGGAGGGCGACACCCTCATGATGGACGAAATGAACGAAGTGCACGACTTTATGTCAAAGTTCCACGACGATGTCGAAACGAAGTGGGGACTCTCAACCGATCCTTCACTCGGCAAGCAAGTTAAAATTACCATTTTGGCTACAGGCTTTGGTATTAATAACGTGCCAGGTATTAAGAACAAGATGGACGCTGAGGCTGAGAAGAAACGCCAAATTGAGATTGAACGTGATGAAGAAAATGAAGAACGCCGTGTAGGTTTCTATGGTGGTGATAAGAAGGGTACCCTTCGTCGTCGTCCACGCTTCTTTATGTTTGGCCTTGACGACCTCGACAACGAGGAAATCATCTCATTGGTAGAACTCACTCCTACTTATAAGCGCTCAAAGGAAGCTCTCTCTGACATTAAAGCAAAGTCATACTCCAATGTAGCCATCGAACCCGAAGGCTTGGGCGGCACGACTACTCCTCCTGCTACTCCAGGTTCGGTTATCTCATTTTGATGAATGGGGTAGGAGGTTAGTAGGTTAGCGGGTCGTAGGTTAGAGGCTAAGAAGGGGTTAGAGGCTTAAAAAGTCAGCTTCCCCTTTAATGCGTTCTGCACATTGGTATTATCACTTCATTACAGCGCAATACGACCCCTTTAACCTTCAAACTCTTTAACCTCTCCTAACTTCCTCCCCCTTTAATCTCTTTCCTAACCCCTAACTCCCTCCCCCTATGTCTGACGATCTTATACAACTTGCTCACGTTACGACACCGCGCATCATTAAGGTGATAGGCGTGGGAGGCGGTGGCGGCAATGCTGTCGCTCAGATGTATCGTGATAACATACCTGAGGTGCGCTATATGGTGGCCAATAGTGATAAAAAGGCCTTGGAGGACAATCCCGTGCCCGACCACTTACAGTTAGGCCCTGGCTTAGGGGCTGGTGGCAATCCCGAGACAGGTCGTGAACTTGCTATGGACAGTGTTGACCTTATAGCAAAGGCACTTGATGATGAAACGAAAATGGTGTTCATCACTGCGGGTATGGGAGGTGGAACAGGCACGGGCGCTTCGCCCGTCATCGCTCATGAGGCACGTAAGAAGGGGATTCTTACCATTGGTATTGTAACCATTCCTTTCCTCTTTGAACGCGAGAAGCAGATAGACAAGGCACTTGATGGATTGGAAGCACTTTCAAAGGAAGTTGATGCAATGCTCGTGATCAATAATGAGCGACTTTGCGATATATATCCAGACCTCAGCATTATCAATGCCTTTAAGCGCGCTGACGAGACGCTATCGACAGCTGTTAGTTCTATCACCGAAATCATTTCGATGCACGGCCGTGTCAATCTTGACTTTCAAGATGTGTGTACCGCATTGCGTAATGGTGGGGTAGCAGTGATGTCGAGCGGCTATGGTGAGGGCGAAGAGCGTGTCTCGAAAGCTATTTACGATGCGCTTAACTCTCCCTTGCTCAACAATAATGATGTGTTCCGCGCACAACACATTCTTCTGGCTATAACAACCAGTGATAGCGGCGAAAATGGTTTGCTCACGAGCGAGATGAACGAGATAACTGACTTCATGTCGAAGTTTAATGCCAACATCGAGACTAAATGGGGTTTGGCTTTCGACCCTAATCTCGGAAAGAAAATAAAGATAACGATTATTGCTTCAGGCTTTGGCTTGTTCGGCAACGCTAAGCAGGTCGCTCCACAACAGCAAACAATTTCAGAAGAGGAGGCCCTCGAACGTGAGGAGCAGCGCAATAAGTACTATGGTGCGACAAGAAATAAGCGCACTCGTAAGCGCTCATCCATCTATCTCTTTACTGAGGACGATTTGTCCAACCTTGAGGTGATAAGCGAAGTTGAGAGCGTACCTACTTATAAGCGTACTGCGGAATATTTGCGCAGCATTAAGCAATTATCGAAAACAAATAACTGACGTATAACAATGGATATTTTTGAAAAAGTAAGCAAGGACATCATTGCCGCAATGAAGGCAAAAGACAAAATGCGTTTGGAAGCACTCCGCAACGTAAAAAAGTTCTTTATTGAAGCCAAGACGGCTCCTGGAGCTAATGATACGCTCGACGATGCTACTGCGCTGAAAATTCTTTCAAAACTCGCCAAACAAGGTCGCGACACTGCAGCCCTTTATCGTGAACAAAATCGTGCCGACCTGGCCGAAGAGGAGGAAGCTCAAGCCGCTGTAATTGAGGAATACTTGCCTAAAGCTCTCAGTCCAGAAGAGTTAGAGGCGGAGATCAAGGCTGTCATTGCCGAAGTAGGGGCCACTAACATGAAGGATATGGGCAAAGTAATGGGCATTGTTAGCAAGAAACTCGCAGGTCGTGCTGATGGTAAAGCCATTTCTACCATCGTCAAGCAATTGTTAGCGTAACATAGTAGCGTTTTATATGCTATAAAAAAGATTAACGATAGAATAAAGTAACATTATTCTATCGTTAATCTTTTTTTGTTAAGTAGGTGTTCAAAATTAGTTGATATGAATTGGTGCAGTATTTCTGGACGAAAGAATGCGCCAAGGCTTATCGACTAATTCGTCTCTGTAACGAATCGTGTGGATAGACTGCAATTTGTCGGCCTAATTCCAGCACACATTCTAATGTCTCAAACGCAAGCCAGCCTGGGGGCGACGCGTCCCCGCGTCGGCATTTGTTAGTCAAGGCTAGATGCCTTGACTAACAAATACATGAATATCAATACTTCATGTATTGCCAACTTGGGGCATCGAGCCCCAAGTTGGCAATGCCGACGCGGGGACGCGTCGCCCCCAGGTTAGCTTGCGTTTGAGACACCGATAAATTATAACATACTGGCTACGCCCTTGCGCTTCAGCGCACTAATGTGTTGAATAAACGATTGATAATTAGAAGCATACTCAATATATCACATTGTCGCTGAAACGCAAGGGCGTAGCCAGTATGTATCAATTTGTGCCTTGGAACAAATTGAGTAGTATGTAATAAGTATGTTTGAATAGCGTTAATAAAGTGTATGTCATGTATGTTCTCGCGCTAAGCGACAAATTGCAGTCTACCAACACGATTCGTTACAGATCCACTAATTCTGAACATGATTATATAAACTAATTTTGAATACCTACTTAGCCTTTTGAGTTTTGACTTATTCCTCCACCTTCCAATCTGTAATATTGCGCACTGTATTATTCGTGGCAAGCGTGTTGGGGGTAACGTAATAAGGTATGAGTGCCTTAGTCAGTCCGATACGCACTTCTCTATTGGGCAGACCTAAGAAATAGGAGTCGTACTCTTGGTCATAGTCTTTGATCGTAATATAGCCACTCTGATAAAGTAGCGGTGTGAGAGTAGTCATCGTTTCGGTTGGGGCATCAAAGTCAGAAGCATCAGCTTCCATCCCTTCAGAGAAGTCAGTGTAGTCAACGCCGAACTTACGCATCATGTTGATGAGGTAAGTGGGGGTGCCTGACGTGAACCAATAGTAGTCTAATTTACCCTTTGCCATAGCATTGAGTAGGCTGAAGGGATTGAATATGTCGGGCGATTGCGCAGTAAAATGATAACCATCGTAATATTCGCGAAGAGTCGTTAACGTTTCCTCTTTCGTTTTGCCCAACTTCTCTCCCAAGGCTTCAACGTCTGCTGCCATTTGCGTATTCAACTCCTCCAACGTAATACCACAAATGCCCGCATACTCATCGTCCATGCTCACGTTGGATATATTATTGAGCTCGCTGAAGATACTTAACTGTGAAAACTTGGTGATGCCTGTTAAGAATACAAAGCGGAGATAAGGCTCATTGTCTTTCAATGGACTATAAAAATTGCGCATAACATTGCGAAGCATATCGAGCGATTTTTCTTCATGTACAACGTCAAGCAGTGGCGCATCATATTCGTCAATCAGTACGACGACCTGCTTGTTAGTCTTATTGTAAAGCGATCTGATTAGGTTGCTTAATCGTATGTTAGGGGCAATGGAGTCACAAGTTATGCCATATTTCTCTTCATTACACTTTAGTATATATAAGAGGTATCTTTCCAACTCATCCTTTTCCATGTGCTTCCCTCCTGCCATGCTAAGATGAATTACCGGATATTCCGTCCAATCCTTCTCCAACTTTTCAATAGCCAGTCCTTTGAAGAGAGCCTTTTCCCCCTCAAAGTAACTTTTAAAGGTGGAAGTCAATAGCGACTTACCAAAACGGCGCGGTCGATTTAAGAAGAAATATTTGCCACTGCCATGTGTCATGCGGTAGATATATTCCGTCTTGTCTACATATAATAAGTCGCGTCTGATTATCTCTTCAAACGTCTGTATGCCTACAGGATATAATTTTAGTGCTGCCATATTGTTTGTCGGATTTGTTGGTGCTTACAAAGTTAATGTAAAAAGCAAGTAAAGCAAAAAAGAATAGTTGAAAACGCATTGTGTGAAGCGCAGAGTCCTTTTGTCGCAATAAATAATATTCTATTAAACTGCAATTTATCTGCCTAATTGGGGGGACGCGTCCTAACCTGGGGGCGACGCGTCCCCGCGTCGG